>JAESFJ010000082.1_pt1 | contig 142655 bp, 148 predicted proteins | sample 9266161 | NCBI WGS metagenome assembly JAESFJ01 (sample SAMN14506165, study PRJNA617096) | algae metagenome | isolation source: Calothrix sp. FI2-JRJ7 and co-occurring heterotrophs from granitic desert soil | place: USA: Red Pass Lake area, Fort Irwin, California | collected 2000-06-01 | reverse complement strand
TCCTGCGGTTGCCTCTAGACCTACCGCCAATTTCCGTTCCTGTTTGGCTCGTCACGCACCGCGGTCTGGCGGCAAGCCCCCGCATCCGTCTCGTGCAGAAGATATTGGGCGAGGAGCTGACGAACGCCCTCAATCGCGCTGTAGAATAACGTCCGCTTCGCGCGTGGACTACTCCAGAAGCGAACTGGCTGCAGCCCACCCGGTACTGCCGGTCGACAACCGAACTTAAGCACTCACGTCCCGCGGTGGTGTGTTTCCTCCGGCTCGCCTTCGGTGAGTTGCGCATAAATCGTCTGCGACACGGCCTTCATGCGATCCGCTGGGAGCGTCCCCACGACAGTGCAGGTGATACGGTTGTTGGCCCAGTAGAAGGCGTCCGTTCCTTCATAGCGGCTGAACTGGTAGGTGGGCTCCTTGTCTGGTAAAGCGGCCGTGACATAGATCGTTACCCGCTGCTTGCCAGCGTCCTCATACATCAGTTGCGCGGCCCGGCCGCCCAGTTCTGGCTCCCCGGGCAACAGCCGCCCGCCAACAAGCGTAAAGCCTTCGGCCTCAAGGTTCGGCATGCCCAGATTGGTTTGCAGGCGATTTGATAACCAGGTGCTTAGGTGCTCGCTGTCGGCTCCCCCGACTTCCACCGCATGCCGGTTCTCTGCCACGTAAACGCTATGGGCATTGATTGCGTCGGCTATCAGCACTGCGCTTGCAGGCCGTTGCTCCAGCACAGGGCGCAGGAACCAGCCGCCGGCGAGCCCAAGCCCCAGCACCACAGCGGCAGCTGCAGCCCAGACAAAGCGCTTCGCCCTCTTGCGTGATAGGTCGGTCGCAATCCTTTGGGGATAGAGGCGGCCCGGAACCGCTTCGGCCCCAGCAGGAGCATAGAGCGCACGAATGGCGTCCGACTGCCGCTGCATCAACGCAATCTCTGTGGCAGCTTCGCCGTTGGTGGCAAGATACTCCTCCACAACCCGACGCGCTGCCGGATCAAGTTGCCCGTCGGCGTACGCCATCAGCATGTCGCGGGTAACCTCGCTCACTTGACTGATCTCAGACGTGGCTCGGCCGGTGTTCCGGTAACCGAACGCAAGGTGGCGCGGGCGCGGCCCAGCCGGCTCATCAGCGTGCCCAGCGGGATCTTCAGGATGTCGGCGGATTCTTGGTAGGGCAAGCCTTCAAGGGCGATCAGCAGCAGGGCTTCCTTTTGTTCAGGCGGCAGGGCGTCGATGGCCCGCGCCGTTTCGGCAAGCGCCAGATACTCCAATTGCGGAGCGGGCGTGGATGGTTCATCGGCGGCAGCGCTGTCAAGCATCCAGGCTCGTTGTGCGGAGGAACGAAGAGAGTTGCGGTAAAGGTTCAAAAGGATGGTGAAAAGCCAGGCCCGTATCGGTCCGGTCGGGCGAAACAGCCCTGGCCGTGAGATTGCCCGCTCCAGGCAATCCTGCACCAGATCATCGGCCAGGTCGACGTTGCGCGTCAGGGCCCGGGCATAGCGCCTCAGGGCCGGCACACAAGTTTCGACCTGGTCGAGAAAATCGCTCAAGAGCTTAAGCTCGCAAGGGTCAATCTACAGCAAGATGCCAGACGCCGCCGACGCCGTCACCCGAGATGTCGCCGGGCTGAGTATCTTCGTACCAGTAGTACAGCGGCATGCCTTCATGAGCCCACATCTTGGTGCCGTCGTCTCGGTTCACGAGGGTAAACTCGCCCTCTTCCTCGGCATCGTCTGCGGCCATCAGCGGAGGCCATTTCACGGCGCAATCGCCATTGCAATTGGACTTGCCAGCTGTATCCTTGTCGAAGATGTAGAGCGTCATGCCCTGGGCATCGGTGAGCACTTCCTTGCCGTCCATTTCAACGGTCTTCACCGCACCGCCCAGGTAATCTTCCGCAAAGGCTGGGGCTGCGAACAGTGTTAGCGCTGCGACACCCGTCAGGATCAAACGAAACTGCATAGGATTCTTCCTCCAAATAGGAGAGCAGCGTCCGCTGCCCTCACAAGAGTAAACACCTGCCCAGAAGGTTTAATCCCTATCGGAGAAAATAAAGGTGCGGTTGAGGGCGTTGTCGAAATACGTCTCACGAGGCGGCGGTCTCGTCGGCAACTTGGATGCGCCGCGTTCTACGTGGTCCGGCTAACACGGGGTCCTGCACATTGATCTCTGACCACTGTGGACCAAGCCATATTTGTGCACAGACCCACATACCAGTTCTATGTGCCGCTGACTATCAGGTCCGGTCGACGCATCCGGCCAGCGGCATCCATGTCCGCTTTCCCAATCTTCACACTAAAAACAGCCGGTCTGCAATCCACCCCAATGAGGCCGGTTGACAGTCTACCCCAACTCAGACCTCCGCTATGAGGGCTGGCAACTTTCCGGGCGGGCTTTCAGCTGCTCACGTTGACACGGTCAGCCTAGCGAAAAGACGGCATTGCTTTGCAGGTCAAACAAGCCCCATAGTAGCATACGTTTTCAGCCTACGACGGCTGCCCTACCGGTCATCCCCGGTCTTCGGCTCACTGCTCCGGAATGCGAACGTTCGACCCCCGACAGCATAGTGCTGGCGGGCAACGCTCGCGCCAAGGCATCGAGCTTCAGAAGGAATAAATCAATGGGCAGCATTACAGGCACCGTTAAATTCTTCAACACAACTAAAGGCTTTGGCTTTATCTCTCCTGAAGGTGGTGGCAAGGACGCCTTCGTGCACGTTTCTGCGGTCCAGCAGTCAGGGCTGCAGGGCCTTTATGAGAACGACAAGGTCACCTACGACGTTGAAAAAGGCCGCGACGGTAAAGAGTCCGCTGTCAATCTTACACTGCTGTAGCAGATAGTCTCTGGGCTTGGCCTGCTTGCAACGCAGGCCAAACCCCTTGCGGCCGGAAAACTGGAGGACCTGTAGGCACAATTGCCGAGGATCGGCAGTTACGTCGGACTTGGCGCCACCTCTTGAGCGGCGCAGGTCGACTTAGGCGGCGGTCGAGATTTAGCTGTTCAGCTTTCGGCATACCTTCGGCGGCCCTCGTGAACTCAACCTCTGTCAGGCCGGGGGGAATGACCGGAAGGTAAGGGTGCTTGACCTCTTCAGGGCTCACCTTCTCATGCAAAAAGCATGTTAGTGTTGGATAGCGCTAAGAACTGCTCTGATACTTTCGGCCTCCACTTCGTTCCGGAGACGCCGCACAGCTTCAGAATGTTTCTCGTAGTTGTTTACTGGCACTCTGCAAAGCAGTTCTTCCGCTTCCGCGACTAGGAGTAGCCTTCGAACGTTTGTCTCAAGGCTGCGTACCTGATCGAGTTCCACCGCTAGCAGTCGAGCCTGCAAACGCGACTCCCGCTCTGGCCAGTTTGCGCGCCAGCGAGCCATACGCGTCCACCTTTGAGTGGTTCCGAAGGCATGAGTGGGGGGTTCAAACATCTGTAGATCTGCTCGTGGGCCCACACGAACATTGAATCAACCGCCAAACGGCTACTGACATTGCGCTATCCTGGAAAGGCCGTTTGAGCTTGCCAAATGGGGTGACCAGCAAGTGCTTTGGCCGTCTCTCCTACAACCTCTCACTTAACGATTTGGGTAGCCGCAACCGTACCAAGCACATGACCTCCGCGGGTCTTCCGAACGGCGACTTTTGCCGTCTGTCCTTCCAAGAGCTGCCAGTCTCCTTCCCACCCCACGATGGTGGTTTCGCGACCTCTTGAACCGCGAATGGTGCGTCATGCAAGATCGTCATCTCACGAGGGTTGATCAACAATGAGCCGCATATTCATCACTGGGTCTGCCGATGGCCTTGGACTGGCTGCGGCTCGCGCACTGGCAGCCGAGGGGCATGAGCTGGTGCTGCATGCGCGATCCCCGGAACGTTCAGAAACCATCATCGATATCGTTCCAAATCGCCTTGGCATGGTGATCGGAGACTTAAGCAGCGATGAACAGACCAGGTCGGTTGCCGACCAAGTCAACGCCTTCGGGCGCATGGACGCCGTCATCCACAACGCTGGCGTTTACCTGTTGCCGGGAAGGGAAACGACAGAGGATGGACACGCTAGGACGCTGGCAGTGAACACCTTGGCGCCATACATACTCACTGCGATGATCCAGCGGCCGGATCGTCTCGTTTATCTTAGCAGCGGCATGCATCGAAGCGGTAGAAGCTCGCTTGACGATATTGACTGGGTGCAACGTCGCTGGAGTGCCAACCAGGCATATTCCGAAAGCAAGTTGCACGTTGCCACGTTGGCGGCCGCCGTGGCGCGAAAATGGCCCGACGTTCTGAGCAACTCAGTAGATCCTGGTTGGGTGCCGACCAAGATGGGTGGCGCAAATGCACCGGACGACTTGCAGATGGGACACGAAACGCAGGCTTGGCTGGCGGTGAGCGAAGATCCTCAGGCGAAGGTCAGCGGAGCATATTGGTACCACCAGCAGCAGAATTCAGCAGCGCCCTCAGTGAATGATCCTGCATTCCAGGAGCGCCTTCTCGACAAGCTTGCCGAACTCACCGGCCTCCCACTGCTGTGAGAAGAACATTCAACATACGAGTGACGAACAACCGAACGGGCAGCCACGGCTGCCCGATCTTCTTGGCGTGATTACTGAGGGAGTCCAGCGCCTTCGGTGATGATGCGGAAGCCTTCGGTCGAATCGGTGAAGAACTTGCGAGCGGCCGTGTATTCAGGTGAGTTGTAATATTCCTGAGCGACCGCAAGGCTCGGGAACTCGGCAATGGCAATAACCGACCGGGACTCGCCTTCGATGGCAGTGACGTCCGCATTGTAGACGATTACGGTGCCGCCGTACTGAGCAACCAGCGGCGAAGCAGCTTCGATGTATTGGGCGAACACGGCTTCGTCAGTGATGTCATAGCTCCCAATCATGTAGGCCTTTGGTGCGGTTGTGGTCGCGTCCTGAGCGAAAGCGATTGGGCTGCCAATCATGGTAAGCGCGGCAACGGCGCCGATGATAAACTTCTTCATGGTAGTCTCCTTGGATGGCGGATTTACTGGTTGGTGGATTCGTCGATCGCCAAGGAGCTCGAGAGCTCACGATAGGCGTCGATCTGCTTCTGCAGCGTCGCAATCTTCTGCTCGGCCGTTGCGATGGCATCGGCACCGGCTAGGAAGCGGCGAGGCAGTTCGGGCTCACGGTCGAGCGTGATCAGGGCTTGGGCCAGCTTGGCGGGGTCCCCGCCCTGGGTGCCGTTGGCGCTGGTCCAGAACGTCTCCTGTGCGGCACGGCGTTCAGCATAGTCTTGGACCGTCAGATCGGCATACTGGGTGGATTCCTTTGTCAGCAGCTCGGTCCGGAAGAAGCCCGGATTGACGATCATGGTCTGGATGCCGAAAGGACCAACCTCGGTCTGCAGCGCCTCCATCCAGCCGTCGAGGCCGAACTTGGAAGCAGAGTAGGCGGTGCAGAACTCGAAACCTGCGATGCCGGCTGTGGAAGAGATCGAGATGACCTTGCCAGCACCCTGCTTGCGCATGGCCGGCAGGAAGGCACGGGTGACATTCATTGGACCAACGAGACTAGTGGCCAGCTGGAGGTCCATCTGCCGCGGGGACAGCTCTTCAAAGTAGCCGGCAAAGAAACTGGCGGCGTTGTTGACCAAAACGTCGATACGACCAAAGCGATCGAGGGTTTCCTTTGCGGCTGCTTCAGCCTGCTCAAGGCTGGTGACGTCAAGCTTGACGACCAAGAGGTTGTCGGACTTGCCGATCGCCTTGGCGACCTTGTCCGTATTGCGGCCCGTAGCGACGACCTGGTGACCAGCTGCCAAGGCCGCCTTGGCAATATCGAGACCCATGCCGCGACCGGCACCGGTGATGAACCAAACGCTCATTACAATTTCCTTCTCTGATTTCTAGCGTGGGAGATCACATCGCTTGGATGGTCGGGCGAACGAGGATCTCGTTGAGGGTGATCCGCTTAGGGCGGCTCAGAGCAAATGCGACCACATCGGCGATGTCCTGCGCCGGCATCGCGACATTGTCGCGGTATTCCTGATCCAACTTCTGGCTGTCTTCGTGCGTGATGTGGTCGGACAGTTCCGTGGCTACTGCACCGGGTTCGATGACCATGACGCGGATGTCGGGTTGCAGTTCGACACGGAGGGACTCGGACCAACCGTTCAGGCCCCACTTGGCCGCCGAGTAGGCGGCAAAGCCTGCAGGGGCGACGCGAGCTGCCACCGAGGAGATGTTGACTAGGTCGCCCTCGCTGGCTCGAAGCTGGTCAAGAAAGACCTCGGTCACCGTCATGGCGCCAAGTAGGTTGGTCTCGACCATCTGCCGGTGCTCCGCCCGCCGGTCCGATCCGAATGGCGCGGTCAACATGACGCCGGCGTTGTTGATGACGACGTCAGCGCCACCAAGTTCGCTCTCGACGCGGGATGCAGCCGCTACGATCGAAGCCCGATCGGTGACATCGGCCTGGATGGCCATGGAGCCGTTCCCGATCTGGTCGGCCAAGGTGGATATCCGGTCGAGACGGCGAGCGAGCAATGCGACCTTATACCCGTTTGACACGAGGGTCTTCGCAATAGCTTCGCCGATGCCGGAGGACGCACCGGTGATGACGGCGACGCGGTTGGACTTTGTCATGGTTTACCTCAGTCGTTTGCCTCGCTGGCCGTGCGCCGGCAAAAGCAGTTCGTTGCTACGACTGGGAAGATAGATGCCGTTCACGCTCCCGATAATTGGGAGAATGTTGCATAAGCTTATGAGCTAGCTTTCTGAATGGCCGCTCTAGGCCCGGTGGCGAAGTGCGTCCACGAAGAGCGCGAAGGCCGCGGTGGGCTGCCGCCGACTTGGATAATACAGGTGGTACCCGGCGAACGGCTCACACCAATCGTCGAGGACACGAACGAGACGTCCTGCGGCGATGTCATCGAGAACGCTCTGGTCTTCCAGCATGAACGCCAGCCCAACACCCGCCAATGCTGCTGTCTTCAGCATCTCGCCGTCATTGAGGATCACTGGACCATCCACTCGGACCTCGAGTCGTTCACCGGCTCGCTCGAACTCCCAAGCATAGAGGCCACCGCCGGATCGTTGCCGATAGTTCACACCCAGATGGTCGCTCAAGTCGCGGGGGGTGAGTGGGATGGGCCGTTCCGTGAAATAAGCAGGCGACGCAACAAGGGCCATACGAAGCTCGGGCCCCACCCGGACACCGATCATGTCCTTCTCCAAGCGTTCCCCCAGTCGGATACCGGCATCGAACCGACCAGCGACGATGTCGGCCAAGCCTTCGTCGAGGCTGAGTTCGACCTCAACGCCAGGGTACCGCGTCAAAAAGGCCGGGAGCATCGGCCAGATCACCGCTTGGGCAGCTTGCCGGCTAACGGAAATACGCACCTTTCCAGTGGGCCTCCCCTGATCGGACGTAATTGCTTCAATGCCGTTGTTGATCTGGGCGAATGCTGGAGCAAGACTTCGCAGCAGCTTCTCTCCAGCGTCCGTCATCGACAGACTGCGTGTCGTTCTTGAGATCAATCGCACACCAAGGCGCTGCTCAAGGGATCGGATGGAATAGCTCACCGCCGATTGTGAGACACCCAGCTCCGCCGCCGCCCGGGTGAAGCTTCCAGCCTCAGCGACAACAACAAACGTCTGAAGGTCGTCCAGGCTGTCCCGCCGCATTCAGCAATTCTCTTTATGAGTGAAGGCTGATCATATCACTAGGATAGTATTGCTGTCGCGGCTGCCGCGGCTGCAAACATGTACATCTCAGCTAAAAGCGGCCTGACAGCTTACCACCCCTAAACGGTCGGTCGGCAGTCGACCCCAATTCAGCCATTGATGGCGAGAAAGCAGCTTCCCGGAAGCGGTCGTTGCTTAGCCGGCGAAAGTGCCACCACATCGTGGCAAACTATTGGAACAAGCTTTGCGGCGCGCTGGGAACTATGTAGGAATGCCTTGGCCTCGCCCCATGCTCCATACCAGCGGAACGAGGATGAGCGCCGTTGCGGGCAGGACGATCCAGTTGAGCGCCGACCAACCCGAAGCATTCAGAAGTGCGCCCGATGAGAACGAAGCAATCGCTACCGTACCGAAAACGATAAAGTCGTTGGCACCCTGAACCTTGGAGCGTTCTTCTGGCGTGTGGCAGTCTGTGACCATGGCGGTGGCGCCGAGAAATCCGAAGTTCCAGCCTACTCCTAAAAGGGTCAGCGATATCCAAAAGTGACCGACCTCCAGGCCTGACAACGCGATCATGGCCGAAACCGCGATGATGGCCATGCCAACCGCAGTCACGCGTTCCTTGCCGAACCGTGCCATCAAGCGGCCCGTGAAGAAGCTGGGCCCGAACATAGCCAGCACGTGCCATTGGATACCGAGAGCCGCGCTATCGACGGAGTGCCCCAGGTGCACCATAGCGACCGGGGCAGCGGTCATCACGAAGGTCATCAGCCCGTAGGACACGACACCCGCAGCGACAGCCAACATGTAACGCGGCGTCTTTAGGATTTCAGACAATGGGCGCCCCCCATGCTCCGCTTCACCTTTCACCGGTGCTGGCTTGCGGAGCAGCAGAAGCACTGGGATGGCCAAGAGGGCAAGCGCTGCCTGGCTGAGGAAACTACCAGCGAACGGCAGGCTTGGAATGCTGTCCCTGGTCCAAATAACGAGTTGCGGCCCCAGTATCGCGGCAGCAAGACCGCCGACCATGACCGCCGATATTGCTTGGCCCTTGAGGTCTCCGGAGACACCATCCGCCGCAGCAAAACGGTAGCTCTGGACATACGAAGCATAGAAGCCGGCGACGAAGTTGCCCAGGCAGAATACCCAGAAGGACGCTAAGAAGACGCCAAGGGCGGCAATGAGCCCAGCCAACAGCCCCGTTGCTGCACCTATAAGATATCCGCTGCGCCGGCCGAAACGCTTCATGATGGTCGCAGCAGGCAAGGTGCCGAGGGCTAGGCCCAGACTGTAAAGGCTCACCGGCAACGTAACCAAGGCGGTATTGGTGGAGAGCTGCATTCCGACCAGACCGCCTAGAGAGATGATGATGGGACCGCTGGAGCCGCCCAGCGTCTGCGCAATAGCCAGGACCACAATGTTTCGTTTGATCGCAGCGTCGTCGTTCATGGTGGTGCTCGGATGACCGGTCATGGCAGCTGCAGCCCGTCAGGGTAAAGCAGCGGGGCGTCTTTCAGCCATAGAGTAGCCCCTTCGAACCCAGCGATACCCAGTACGCAAGCCCTTGAGACCTCAATAACAACACCTTATCGCAACCTGCTGTGAGCTGAACAAGCTTCGCCGGCATTGCCGGTTGGGCGTTAGCCAACAGCACATGCTCTTGAGTGATGCCCTGGGCCTTTGCAGACATGCTCGAGTAGAAGGCTTCGAAGCTACCTTGGTTTAACGCAGCCAAGTGGTCCGACAGCTTTCCCGTACCCATGCCTTCTAGCTGGTCAGCTACTGCCGCAGTAAGCAGGTGAACGCCGTCTCCAGCTACAAACAGGTCAGCTGGTGGCCTTCGTCTAGAACCGTTTTGGCGACAAGGAATGCTAAAGCCGCCTTAGATACGTGCAAACGGGCAAATACATAAAACTTACCCTTCGTGGTATCAGCACTGCTTAACGACGGCACAAGGCACGCCAAACTCATCTGGCCAGCCGACGGCCACCACGTCAGTAGCGCCTATATCGAAAACTACGACGAGCCATTCCTCACCTACCTTTTCGAGCACGGCCTGCAGGAATGGGCCGTCAAAAAAGCCTTCAGCAATGGCTTCGGCATAGCGGGTCTTTTCAAAGTCGATCGGCTCGCCATTCTTCTGCTGCGGCGTTCCGGCGAAATAGGCCCAGCCATCCTCGACGCGCAGAGTCTGCACCACGAACTGCACGGGAACACCGACATCCTCTTCGACAGTTGGGCGCATGGCATCGAGCAGCACTCGGCGCAGTGGGTCGGATTTAGCAACATCAATTGGCGCCGCCAATGCCGTAGACGCCGCTATCATGGCAAGCAGCACAACCGTCAATTTCAAGCCGGACATCTTTAATCCTCACTGATCACTTGGTCAGCACCATTGCATGTAGCCAACCCGTGTACCAGCCTGTATCCCGTCGGCGCGGAACCCCCTGATTTTTGCCGAAGAACCGCACCTGAAGCCTTGATCGTTGGCTTTGACTAGGTGATGTTCTGCGGAGCAACTCAGGCTGTATGGGGCGTCCATCCTTACGCGCCTGATGGAGCCACGTTAGATATGATGCCGCTCCACCGACCTCTCCGCTCCCATACACCTCCGCAATGTCGGGTTAGGATCGGAGATAGGAGATAACGAGATGACGGACGCGTACAGTGAAGAAGTCACTTCGATCCACCAAACGGTGACGATATGCGCTTTACAGAGGCGCAGTGCTAGGAGTCCCACAAGGAACTATTGCCTCAAGAGAAGTCAGTAATGGCGTTGGCACTATGTCTTTGTTTTCCTACGAGAAGATGCAGGTGCTACGATCCAAATGGCGCGGCGGGCTGGACCATGCACTATTGAGATGCCGTCGGCAAACCGCTCGGCGCTTCGCCCGGCTCTAAGGCACCTGCAATCCTTTCCGGAGTGATTACGACAGACTTCCGTCCCTCATCATCGGCAACTGCAAAGAGCCGCCCCGATTGAGCGGCTCGCAGCGGCAAAACATAGGCTAGATGCGCATCAGCAGACGCCGAACATGCCTTCAGGATGGTCTTGCCCGTCTATGCACATGATCCCACCCCAATGGTAGCCAGTGCCTAGCGGGCTATCGATGTAGAACCACTGATAGCCGTCCATCCAAACGCCTGTGTCCTGCAGCACGGCGATCCAGTCGCCATCCCCGAGACTGCCGACCTGTTGGTATTCCATCCCAGGCCCAGCCCTCAACACGCCGCCATAGGAATACCCAGGCCAATCCGACTGTGCCACCACTGCACCGGTAGACGTAAAAGCAATCGCGGCGGCGGCCGCTGCAAACATCAGTTTTTTCATTGTTGAGAAGCCCCTCGTTATGGTGATCTACTTAGCATCAGGCATGTGCACGGCAAGAGCAAAGGTTGATAATTAGTTAATAGGGAAGGCTACCACCGATCCACTTTCGCGCTGGGCTGCTCACCAGCCGACGTCCCATTGCCTAGTAGCTGAACCTGACAATGACTAGAGATTACGTCTAAATGTGTGGCCTTGACGGCAAAGCACGCTCGACCTTCGTGCGAAACGAAGCTATTTTCTGATTGGGCCTGTGGCGGAGGGGCGACGCTGGGGACTGCAAATCCCCAATCCCCTGGTTCAACTCCAGGGCAGGCCCTCCAACTCTCTCGGTTATAGCGAGTTGATCAACGGCTTCTTAGTATCGGCGCCTCGTACTGGCTGCAGTTTACCTTGCGACCTACCCTGAAGAACTCAAGCTGGCGGTCGAAGTGGTTGCCGAGAGGCGAAGCCTTGGCGTCGTTGCCTTGGAACTCACTAAATACTCAGACGTCATAGGCGCTCTCATCCAGGATAATCAGCATCTGACAATGAATGTGGCTGATGTGTGCGACGGCCTGCGCCTACGCCACTTCGTCATCATCAGTCATCCAATGGTACGGCATCCGCTCAGATGAGGTTCGGGCCAGCGTTAATACACTTCTACCGTGACATGGCTGGCGCGGTTTCCCCGACCAAACACCTGAACGTAGATCGAGACGTTGCCGTTCACGATGGCACGGCCGGCCGCCCGAGAAATTGCACCTTGTGCAACAAGGCTCTCCAGCAGCGCACGGTTGTCCGCATCATCAAAGAAGTAGTCACCTTCGTCATCCGCATCGACGATACCGTAGCGATGTACGTTGGCTCGGTCTTGCCGAATAATCTGCCAAGGCTGACGCAGGCGGTCACCGTTCGAGTTATAGAGGTCATTCTCGCCAATGTAAGCCGAGTATTCATCCAATACTTGCTGCGCATACACCGCAGGCGAAGCAGCCAGTACCATACCCCCCGCGACCAGCAAGCCGAGTAATCTGTTCATCAGTCTGCCCTCATGATTGATGCCGATCATGTCAGAACCATGGGTTGCTGCCAACGGGTGATAAGCAGCCTTCTGTTGGAGCCTAGTAGCCTTCGCTGCAGGTGGTCAGCACGCCCTCAAGAGCCTCCTGAGAGCGAACGATGCCACCCCAATGAAAACCTTCTCCCAAGTGACTATTCACCTGGTACCACTGGTACCCATCAGACCACTCCCCAGTAGGAGCGATAATTTCAATGTCATGGCCGTCTGCTAAGCTGGCCAGCCGTCTGTAATTTGAGCCGGGTCCGCTACGCAAGGCTCCGCCGTAAGTGAAATCATGTCTCCGCTGTAGCGACCACCGTTGGCTGATGTGCTGTCCTGTTCGGCGTTAGCCTCCCGGTCCATTTCAATCAGGGTCTGGATATCGCCGTGGCATTCTTCATTTGTGAGATCCCACATACTCTCGTCGGCAAAACACTGTGAGACGGAGCCATTTCCGCATAAGTCTTCAACCTGTCGCAAGCAAACGTCTTGTAGCCCCTGAGCCTGGGTGAAGGTGTAGGCAGGGATGAACGCATTTAGCTACACGTGGGCACTTGTGGAGTGCCATTGTTGCGGTCAAACGTAGCGCCTAGGAAAAAGTGGGGCCTCGCTTTGCGCACATCGACACTGGTTCGTCTTTGCCTTCTGCCTGGGTTCGTGCTTACCGCCAGTCCCGCATCGGCTGTCATCATTCTTGACAGCACATGGGAAGAAGCTGGCGGCGCAGAAGGCAGCGAGGCGGACGGCTTCGCCGCTCATGAAGAACTCGCGCAGGAGCCGCAGTTCTCCGCAACAGTAATTGTCAACGACGCCGATTCCAGCGCCTCGGGCATCTGGATCGGCAATGATGAAGAACACGGCTACGTGCTGACGGCAGGCCATGCGCTTGGGCCGGACGCAGCATGGGAAGAAGCTCACCCCGACGAACTCGACGCCATCGACTACAACGAGATCCCGGATGCCCTGAGGGTCGTCGCTGACGACGGCACGGCCTACCCCGTTACGGAGATCCGGCGCCGTCCATACTTTGACCACTATGCCAACCTTGCGGGAACTGACATGGCTGTGCTCGTTACCGAGACGCCAATCGAGGGCCTCGGCAAACAGCCGGCCATTTATTGTGGCGAGGACGAAGGCGACCAGACCATCACGTTCGTGGGTTATGGAACGCGCGGCATCGGGTCGGTTGGCACTGATCCGATTTATTCTCGGGACGAGGCCACTCGGGCAGCCGGCAGGAGCGTAGTCGCTCAGGTCGACCCCGACCTGAACACGCTGAGAGCCTACTTTCTCAAAGATTACGGTAATGCCAATGAACCGGATATGCGCTTCGGCCCCAACAGCGCTGTTGACGAGTTTCAGGCCAGCATCGCCCACGGGGATAGCGGCGGACCCGTGTTCATGGAAACTGCTGATGGCTGGGCGGTCGTGGGTCTAAACACCAACGGCTTCACTGAGAGATATGACGACGACAACATCTTCGCCCGATTGTCGACCCAGCGCGACTTCATCACCGATCAGTTTGCGGATGTCAGATTTGTCGACGGCAACGGTGGTGACTGCAGCACAAGCGAGCATGCGGGCAAGGGCAACGAAGACATCTACGGCTATTCCGAATAACGGGGCTGGAGCGGTCTCTCCGCCTTTCCACCCCTAAACACACGAGCGGCTTCCAGCCCGGTTGTTGCCATCTGAACAGCGTCCGCTTTTGACTAAATCAACCTAGAAGCGGACAGACGGCTTGCCACCCCAGAGTCGCCGATCCACCTTGGAAGTAGCTTGCCGAACAGTGGTCACTCCTCAGGCTTACAGTTGGACGGCACTCCCCCTGATGTCGGAGAGATGACGATTTGTTTGATCCCATGCTTGAGCCTTCCGCCACTATCTCAACCTCGGCAGAGGAGGTTCGGGCTCGCGGTCCTCACGGAAACCTTGAAGGTTCCCTGGTCAGAGCCGAAAACCCTAGTGCTCCGGTCATCCTCATCATCCCAGGTTCCGGGCCGACGGACCGGGATGGAAACAGCCCTCTGGGGGTCACTGCCGCACCGTACCGCCTGTTGGCTGAGGGGCTTGGTGCCAATGGAATCTCGACGGTCCGGATCGATAAACGCGGCATCTTCGGTAGCGCCGGAGCGGTTCCTGATGCTAACGCAGTGACGGTCGATGATTACGTGGACGATACTCATGCCTGGGTGAAAGTCATTCGCGACACGACCGGTGCAGATTGTGTTTGGCTCCTTGGGCACAGCGAAGGTGGTCTCGTCGCATTGGCCGCCGCTGGGCAGGAAGATGCTGTTTGCGGAGTAGTCTTGGTAGCCACCCCCGTCCGTCTGCTGGGCGAGGTGTTAAGAGAGCAACTGCATGCCAATCCGGCCAACGCCCCGCTTCTGCCGCAAATCGACACGGCAATCGATGCCCTTGCGGCGGGCAGCCGAGTCGACGCAACCGATCTGCCTGCGTCACTGCTGCCTTTGTTCGGACCTCCAATTCAAGACTTCCTCATCAGCGCGTTCTCCCTGGATCCAGCTAGGCTGGCCGAGCGTGTTCTCAAGCCGGTCCTGATCGTTCAAGGAGAAGCGGATCTCCAGGTAGGTATGTCGGACGCAGAGGCTTTAGAGGCAGCTGCACCATCTGCTGATCTGGTTCGGCTCCCAAACACCAACCATGTTCTCAAAGCCGTTCCCCCCAACGATTCAGCAGCCAACATCGCCGCCTATGCCGATCCAAGCCTGCCGCTTGCGCCAGGGGTGGTGGAGGCAATCGCCCACTTCGTAAAGGCGCACAAAGGCTTGAACTGAGCGGGCTCAGAGCGGATAGCGGGAAGTCAGCGGTGCTGCTCGAAACCGAACCATTCTTTTCACACCCTCATTGCGGAGGTGGGGCAGGACACGGTTGTTGACAGATATCGGATCGGCTCAACGCAATCAATTTAGTCTACTCGACTGCTGCTCCGCGACTAATGTAGTAGCCCGCTTCTCGACTCATCAGGTTCACGCTACGTTCTTCTTTGGAGGACGTTGATCATGAAAGATGTGGTTGCACTGGTGACCGGTGGCAGTCGGGGTATCGGGCGTGGAATTGCCCTGGCGCTTCTTGCTGAGGGTGCAACGGTGCACGTCACTGGGCGAACAATGACAGAGGAAGACGCAAGGGTTCATCCACAAGGCTCTGGCTCGTTGGAAGGGCTGCAGGCTGAAGCAAAGGCGCTGCCGGGCCGCTTGACAGTGTATCGGTGCGATCACGGCACCGATGCACAAACCGAGGCTGTTGTTGAGCAAATTGGTCGCAACGGCAGGCTCGACATCGTCGTGAACAATGCTTGGCCGGGTTACGAGCATATGGTGGAAGACGAGGAGTTCACCTGGGTTAGACCCTTCTGGCAGCAGCCGACATGGCGCTGGAATGCCATGATCGATGTTGGACTGCGCGCGGCCTTTGTTGCCTCCAGGGCAGCAGCTCCACTCATGGTTGGGAATAGGAGCGGGCTGATCGTGATTATCTCGTTTTGGGCCGCTGAGTTATTCAATGGGAATGCCATCTATGGCGTCGCCAAGGCTGCGGCAAACAAGATGGCTTCAGACTTCGCCCATGATCTGAGACCTCATAATGTGGCGGCCTTGGCGCTCTATCCTGGACTGGTACGAACCGAGGCCGTCATGCGTGCTGCCGAGTTCTTTGATCTGTCCAACTCGGAGTCACCGCAGTTCATCGGACGCGTCATTGCGGGCTTGTGGAAAGATCCAAACATGATGGCGAAATCCGGTAAGGTGCACGTGGCAGCTCAACTCGCGCAAGAGTATGGGCTGTCTGATATTGATGGTTTCATGCCTCGGCCACTCACAGCATCGGACATTGTCTAGGTCGGAGTAGTGTCTTCATCAGCCTGGCGCTTGATAGAAGCAGCAGGGCCACTACCCACCCCATTTCAGCTATCGCCGACACCTCGAGTGGCCCTCGGTTGCTTGGCCCTCGCGGTGCCACTTGGGACGAGAATCTCCCAATAATTACAGTGCCCATCTATATCTCTTAGGGCGCGCCATTCCATCTCCCTGATGGGACTGAACATTCCGGGTTTTCTGGACTTTTTCCTGCCGCTGTTGATACACAGAGGTGGTCCACATGGTCCTTTCTATGCCTTCTCCTTTCAAGCACTCCTCCACCGGCGTTTACTGGTATCGCCAACGGGTCCCGGCCCGTTTGAAGAGCGTGGCGAAGGGTAAGTCGGTAACCGTCACTATCGACGGCTATTCATCCTCACCCACTCTTGGCTCAGACATCAAGGTCTCACTGCGAACGAAGAGTCCTGCTGAGGCAAAGCGTCTGGCTGTCGAAGCCCAAAGCGAGTTTGATCGCGTTTGGCTGAGCCTCGAAACGGGACCAGTTCAGCTCACCCTCAAGCAGATCACCGCGTTAGCCGGAGAGATGTACCACACCATTCGGGCGGTGCTCGAAGACGACCCAGGCGAGGCAGCGCAGTGGGCCCAGCGAAGACGCGACCGGATCAATGCAGATCGCCAGCGAGCATCATCCGCAATGCCACGTCTCCTCATACCAACGCCTTCGTTAGAGGCGAGACTTGGGTCCTGGGTCGATGGCGCTTTGGCCGAGCATCATTTAGTGGTTGATGAGAACACCCGGCAGCGGATGCTGATCGAGTTCGACAGGGCCGTGGGCGATGTCGCCTTGCTGTTAGAACGCAGGGGGCAGGGGGACTTCACTGAGGACGCCGTAGGGAAACGCTTCCCGTCTTTTGCCCCTGCTCCGGTCACTGCTGCACGCTCAGCCAGCGGCGGTGCCTCACTGACGCAGCTCGTGCAGGTCTGGTCCAATCGGCTCCAGAAGCCCAAGACGCAAACGATTAAAGGGTACAGCAGTCTCCTGCTGCAGTTCTCGGCATTTCTTGGCCACGAAGACGCGGCAAGCGTGACGGCAGCAGACATCGTCCGCTGGCACGACAGCTTGGTGCGTCCGGGCACAATAACTCACGAAACTTTCATCAAGAAGCATCGTGCCGCTGTCGGCACGGTTTATACGTATGCCATGGGCGAGATGGGCAGGGTGGCATTGCAAGCGCTCGGTGTCACTCCTCCTCAGCTCAACCCAGCGCGTGTAAAACTCGAGGGTGAGAAGCGCGTCGTGGGGCGTCCGAAGCATTTCACGCGTGAGGAAGCGGTCCGCATTCTTCGATGTGCGATGCTGGCTGAGGATGTGGAGAATGGCTTCGAGCCTTACAATCGAGCGGCACAGCGCTGGGTGCCCTGGCTCGCCGCTTATACCGGTGCAAGGCCAGGCGAGTTATGTCAGTTACGCGCCGAGGACTTCAAGGAGATCGACGGCATCAAGTGTGTTGCACTCCTTCCAGATGCCGGAACGATCAAGACCCGTAAATATCGGTATGTGCCACTTCATCCTCATCTTATCGATATGGGCGTGTGGAAGTTCGCAAGCCGCTCGAGCTCGGGCCCCCTGTTCTATAACCATCACCTAACCTCCGAGCAGCCTTGGGTACAGACTGTGCAAATGCTCGGCGAATGGGTTCGCGAAGTAGCGCAGGTCACTGACAAACGCGTCCGACCCAATCACGCATGGCGGCATTGGTTCAAGAGTAAGGGACGAACTGCGGGCATTGATGACGCATACCTCGATGTCATCTGCGGTCAGGTCCTGCCGACTGCGGGGCGGAACTACGGCGAGTATGAGCCTGCGGCCTTGCTTCGCGAAATTGTCAAGCTCCCGGTCATTTCCCTTGATGGCTAACGGGACACCGATGAAGCACGGAAAGGATGCGGAGTTATCGCGGTAACGCATTGATCGGAAAGGGCCTTGATTAATGCACCCTATTCCATAACTTTGCACGCGACTGGTGAATGGCTTCATGCATACCCGACGACCTCGACGGCTTCGCCGCTCCACTGAGCTATCCCTCGAACGCTTCGCCTCCACCATGCCAGGCGTGGACGTGCGGGCAATCAAGACTGACCTCGGACGGCTAAATCTATTGCGTCGATCTCACTACCGGACACGCTGGCGGGTGCGACAGGCGACTGCGAAGCTCCTGTTCGAGGAGAGAGTATGGGACGGCACCGGCAAAATGGACATCTTCCCGACCGAAGCGGGGAAGGCCAAGCTCTGGGAGCTGTACGAGGCAGGCGAGCTGACGATGAAGTCAGGTCACTTTTCCCCTGCTGGCCATACCGGACGCCCCCGTAGCGCAGATACGCCACAGCGCGGGTTCCTCAACCTCTAATTTCATCCATCCACATCAATCCATCGCAAGGGCTCCCGGCACATCACCGGGGGCCTTTTTGCATTGCGACATCTGCAGGAACATCATGACCGATACCAACATCATCATCGACGCCGACCCCACCAGCATCGCCAACTCACGACGCTACGTGGTGGCCACAGACGGGGCCTGTCGTGGCAATCCCGGACCAGGGGGGTGGGGCGCCCTGCTCACCTCCTTCGATGGGGACGCGGTTCGCGCCACCAAAACTCTGTCAGGTGCCAAGCGGCACACCACGAATAACGAGATGGAGCTGATGGCCGCGATCAAGGCGCTGACATGGCTTCCGGACAATGACGTGCCCGCACTGGTTCAGTCGGACAGCCAATACGTCATTAATGGCATGAATGAGTGGCGTCACGGTTGGGCGGCCAAGAATTGGCGCAAACCCGATGGCAAGCCAGTGAAGAACCGCGAGCTATGGGAGGCCCTGATAGCAGCCATGGGTACTCGCGAAGTCTCCTGGGAGCGGGTCCGTGGCCACGCAGGCCATCGAGACAACGAGACAGCCGACCAGCTCGCCAACCAGGCAATCGACCGGATGCTCAAGCGCAGCCGACCCTGACCATACATCACGACAAACCAGCGAAGACTTCGGGTTCATCCCGAGGCCCATTCGCATGCAACAACCGCAGGACATCACCATGAACGACATCATCATTTCCACCGCCGACCACACCCCGCAGCGGAGTGAACTTGCCGAGGCGTTGGAGCAGCTCAACATCCAGTATGAAGCCCCAGGCAATGCCGCTGATCTGCCAAAGACCTTGCCCTGGTCATCGATCAAGGCGATGCCGGAAGTGTTCTACACGAGAGGGAAGGACTGGTCCGAGTACCAGGTCGGGGTCATGTGCAAGGCCCTACAGGCTGGCTTTGACCTGGACCCGATCTTGGTCATCCAGGTTGCAGACGCAGTCGTTGTGGTTGACGGGCACCACCGGCTGGAAGCCTACGGGCGGGTTAAAGGCGCTCCTCCCGTGCCGGTCCGGTATTTCTTGGGCACACCTTCGGAGGCCCTGCTTGAAGCCGTGCGGTGCAATGCACATGCTTCAATCCAGATGGACGGTCCGCAACGGCAGACTTGCGCCTGGAGACTGGTCCTCACCCGGCTCTATTCCAAGCGCGACATCGCTCAGGCATCGGGGGTGTCCCTTGGCCAAATCGGCAACATGCGTGTAGCGGCCCGTGAGCTGGGGGATGCCGCGATGGACCATCCCACGTGGTTTTTGGCTCAGAAGGCATGGAAGGGGACATCCCGCCCGGCGATGAACGACGATGAGCGCGAACTATGGGTGCAACAGCAGGGCGAGCGGGGTGCCGAGGGTCTGCGGAGCAAGTTCGGCATGTGGCTCGCAAAGCACCCCGAGATTGCTGCTCAGGCATTTGCCATCTACTTCGGTCGAAAGTTGCCCGAGGTCTATCGGGAGCTGCGAGAGCATCTTGCCGAGGAGGACTGCAATTTTGGCTCAACGAATGATTTTGGCATGGAGGACATGGACAGCGTGGACTTCTGAAGCTGCCCATATGTCCAATCACTAGGCTGTCCATTTTGGATAGGCCGACCAGACCCGCTGTGTTTTTGCCGCAAAAATCCGAGGCGGCAAGATCAAGAAGGCTGCGGGGATTTACCCCCGTGGCCCCCTCAGCGGAGCTCAGTTCCCTGCGCCATCGAAATGCTGCCGGGGATAGTCCGATGGCAGCGGTCCGAGCCAATGCTTGTCCTTCGGCACGCCCTGATCATCCATGTTGAGGGCAGCGCATACGCATTGCTTGATGGTGGTCGTGAACCTGAGGACACTCTCTGGTGAGATGTCCGACTTCTCCTCGACCACCACGTAGCGCACCCGGACGTAGTCGTTCTTCCGCTTCATCTTGTCGGCTTGGGCGATGATCTGCGGCGGCACAGCGAGACCGAGTTCTCCGGCGCGGGTGAGCATGCTGTGCAGGTCATGGCCGTGGGCACGAAGGCTGTCGATGGTCTCACCTGCGGACCGCATATAGGTTTTCAGGAACAGCTCGGCAGCATGGTAGCTCAGGAGGCGGGTGGGACCTTGTGAGAAAAGCCGTGGTTCATTTGCGGCGAGGCTCGCTGCGTCGAGATAAGCATCCGCCAGCAGGAAGATGCCATAGGGAGTTGCCCCTGCCGCTTCTGGTATCATCGGGTCGCCTTTCTCATGGTCAACTCACCTATACCGAAAACCCCTCCACAAATGGTCACTGGGAAGCCAGCAGATGCAGGCGTTATCCCGCCCGCTTGACATCATACCGAAATCACTTGTATTCGGTATTTTGTAAACACCGGAGCCTCACTATGACTAAGCGGGTAGCCATTTACCTCCGCGTCTCCACCAAGGAGCAAACCACCGAAAACCAACGTCGCGAGCTTGAAGCAGTGGCGGAACGTGCCGGATGGGATGTGGTAAGAGTGTTCGAGGATGCTGGTGTCTCGGGTGCGAAGGCTCGAGAGAAGCGTCCAGCCTACGATGCCCTGCTCAAAGCAGTGGCCAGGCGAGAGGTTGACCTTGTGGCGGCATGGTCAGTGGACCGCCTGGGAAGGTCAATGCAGGACCTCGTCAGCTTCCTTGAGGACCTTAAAGCTCAAGGTGCTGACCTTTATTTGCATCAGCAGGCACTCGATACCACAACTCCCTCCGGCCGGGCCTTGTTCGGCATGATGGCAGTGTTCGCTGAGTTTGAACGAGCGATGATCCAAGAGCGAGTACATGCGGGCATCTCTCGGGCCAAAGCCCAAGGCAAGAAGCTGGGCAGGCCAACTTTGTCGAGTGATATTGAGGCGAAGGTAAGGGCGCTTCGCTCGAAAGGCATGGGTGCAGTTAAGGTAGCGAAAACGCTGGGCATTGGGGTCTCTGCGATACAACGCATCGAGAGAACCAGCCCGTCAGGCCTCCATGGCTGAGATATGGTGTCTGTCTTTTTTGGCCTGGAAGTGTTAGACCGCTACAAGAAGGAGTAGGGTTTGTGCAATGCTCGCCACTGACTCCATCCACCGCGCACGTAGCCAAATCTTCGTCTACTCTCGAAGAACATGATTATAGCTCGCCCTCGCATGACATATCAGTAGGCAAAAGCACGGTGCAAAGATGTTTTCTTAGCTCGTTCGTGTGAAAGGTTTGGCACTCCCAAACAACCATCACGCGCCACCCTAATTCGGTAAGTCTATTCTCAGCTCTGCGGTCTCGTGCGATGTTAGCCCTAAACTTTTCTTCCCAGTACTCTGCTCTAGCCTTAGGCGATGTGCAGCGAGAACACCCCGGGTGACGATGCCAGAAGCAGCCATGGACGAATAACGCGACTTTACGTGAAGGAAAGACTATATCGGGGGTTCCTGGCAGATCTCGCCGATGCAACCTGAAACGAAGTCCTAGCGAATGTGCAATTTTACGCACAACGATCTCCGGCGCAGTGTCCCTTTGCCTTACGCGCGCCATTAGCGCCGATCTTTTCGCATCCACATTCTGGCTTCTTAACGCCATCGCAAATTTACCTGATGTTTAAGGAATGAATTGCGCTTACTGATGGTAATCTGATGGCAAACGAAACATTCTCTGTCGACACAAAGGTGTTCCGTGAGCTGGGCGAGTTGCTCGTGGGCAAAAGCTCCACGGCGCTAGCCGAGTTGATCAAGAACGCGTACGACGCAGATGCTCAGAATGTAGTCGTATTAGGACGTCAACTAGATTCACCAGAAGGTGGCTCAATCCAGATTGTAGATGACGGCATTGGAATGGATGCCGAGCAATTTCGGAAAGGTTTTTTAACGATCGCTGGCCGCCAAAAGGGTGATGGGAGCGATTTAAGTCCTGTTTTCAAGCGGACGTATACAGGCGAGAAGGGCGTCGGTCGCTTAGCTGCCCGCAAGCTGGGACGGCATCTTACAATTGAATCTTGGCCATACGACGGGAATGGTATCGTCAATGGGGAGCTACTAGCGAAGCCCAAAGGGGTTGGGGCCGTAATCGATTGGGACGCAGTTGAGAACTGTCGCTACCTTAATGAGGTTGAAACTGCTGGAGCGGTCCAAGTGAACGCGCTTATGGCAGAAGGTCTCACCCCCAAGGCAGGCACGGTTATTACACTAACAAAGCTGGGAACATCTTGGTCCACACAGGACGTCTCTGAGTTCCAACTTGAGTTGCTAAGTTTACTGCCCCTCCCAACGATCGTTGCTTCCGTCCCCGCGACCTTCGGTGACCGTCTCTTATTTGGCTCTTTGGCTGGCGAGCGATCGGAAGGACAAGGCAGTTTTACTATACATTACGAGGGAGACTTCTATGCGGTTGATGCACCTCGTGCCGCCGACCCTGCGGGGGCGGACTGGGTAGTCGAAATAGACGCAGACACCGCCCGTGGCTCCATTGAATTTGTGGTATCTCCATCGCTGTCGGTTAGCAGAGAATATCAAGCTGAGCGTGCCTCGGTAACTCTCCCCATTGCGACTGGGGAACCCGCAGTCTCTTTCAAAGCCCGGATTTACGAACGAACTGGACAGGTTTGGGGGCCGGCGGTTCGAGGCATTAAAGTCTATATGGAAGGCTTTCGGGTACTACCATATGGCGGCCCAGCTGACGATTGGCTCATGATTGATCAGGACGTCAGCGAACGCAGCAATATGCTACGCGGTCTTACAAGCTTCGAAGAGTGGCTGCCGGTAGGAAGGCCAAAGGAGGGCCTCGCAAGTAAGCGCAACTCTTCGTACATGGGCGCAGTACTTCTTACAAAGAAGGGGGCGCCGAACTTAAGAGCGCTTGTAAACCGCGAAGGATTTGTTCCCTCGCCGGAGTTCAGCTGGTTAACCAGCCGCGTTCGTATTGGCGTCGATTTAGTCCAGCGTGTTCGGTACGCAGCAACACAAGACATAAAGTCCGCAAGAAAGCGGTACCTAGCAGAAACTCGTGAGCGTTCGAGCAGAGACCTTGAACAAGCCCCCTCTGTAGTCGCTCTGCGGGATGCAGCAGTGACCGTCTCCGAACGAGTTGGATTGGCACGCGAGGCCTTAGCACGAGGAGACCTTGAAGCTACAACATCTTTTCTAGCAGAAGCAGACGTCCCTCAAAAGCAAGTGAGGTCCATTGTCCAGGAGATGGGCGTTGAGCAATCGATGTACCGGATTTTGGCCTCGGTGGGAGCTCAGCTCAGCGCTTTCACGCACGAGATAAACTCTTTAGTGAGTCTTTCGGCGACTGTAGCTCGCCAACTTGAGCGACTTCGTACTAGCCCGAACCTAACTACTTCTACTCAAAATCAATTGGCTGCTGTGTATCAACGCGCCTCTGATTTGCATCATGCGCTTGAGAGCCAGGCCATTTACCTGACGGACATCTCTGGTATCGAGGCCCGTCGAAGACGCGGAAGACTTAGCTTTGCCGAGCGTCTTGGCTCCGCCATCCGTCTACTTCAGGGAGCAATAACTCGAGCTGGCGTCAAGATCGAGTCTAAGCTGCCGCGAGATTTGCAATCGCCCGCTATGTTTCCGGCCGAGCTGACAGCGATTTTTACTAATTTGCTCTCAAACGCGGTCAAGTTCTCTGGCGCAGGCGGGAAGATTCTCGTTAGCGGCTCCACCACAGACGTGGCAACTCGGATAATTGTGGAGAACACAGGGACTGCTGTGGACTTAAGTAACTCAGAGAAATGGTTTGAGCCGTTTGCGTCCACAACCGCGGATGTAGAAGCTGCGCTCGGGCAGGGAATGGGTATGGGTTTGACGATCACTCGCGGGATACTTGATGAGTATGGGGCATCCATTGCTTTTGTTCCAGCTTCGCCTGGCTATGCGACCGCCGTCGAACTGCTGTTTCCCAAGCGATAGCCCATGTCCAAATTTGTATTTATAGATAACGACCCGGCGACTGTCGAAGACGAACTTTATGAAGCCTTAGGGCGGGAACAAGTTGCCGTTGTGCTGTACCCCAACGACTTCAATGGACCAGCAGCCTTTGACACCAAATCGCTTCTAGATGAATGCAGCGTTGTTCTCATGGACCTGGATCTTTACGGCCTTGAGAGTCCAGCTTTCGGCCTCCAGCCGCGAAACGGTATTGCACTTGAGGAAACCATACGGGGATGGTTATCCAAAGCTGGGCATCCCCTTGACGAGGCTAGGCGCGCGTACGTGCTTTTCTCACATGAGTTGAAGAATTTGGCTGGTAGCCGTGGCCTCACTGGACGCGAGCAAGTCCTAGCTCGTCAGACTGGCAACGAATGGGTGACCTCTAAGAACGTTCAAGAGCGCTCCTCCAAGCACACGAACTTGAAGTTTTTAGGTGAGCTTGCAAAGGCAGTTGAGGGGTTGCCGGCTCAGTGGCCACAAGAGGGCCCTGTACTGCGTGATGCCGTTCTCAAACAACTTGGTCTGGATGAGATGAGCGACCATTATTGGCATCGACTCGCCTCTGAAGATGCAGAACGCGCCGGTTTGCCTCTGCAGACCATCGGTGAAGGCCACGGCCTAGCGCTAATTCGTTGGCTCCTCCATGTGGCTCTGCCCTACCCCTCTTGCTTCGTGACGGTTGCCGAGATTGCAATTCAATTCAGAATTAGCCCTGAGGCTTTGAAGTACGGTAGTGCTGCGCACAATGGCTTAATCGCGCTGCTAGATCCCTATAAGTACCATGGGCCGTTATCCGAATTCCTGGGAGATCGATGGTGGCGGGCCGGTGTAGCCTCTCTCCGGACATCTCTCGGTAACGAAGCGCGACACTCAGGTGGAAACCTAGTCCAAGCTCTCTGTGAGAAATTGGGTGTGCTGACCGTTGAAGTACTGCCGTCTGATCTAGTTCACCCTGTTCTAGTGGTTGATGAGAACTTTGTCCCTACTGATCAGGTTGCTGACATCTCCAAATGCGTGCGAGTTTTGGCTGACGACTGGCCAGACGATCTAGATAGGCCCTGGACGCTGCTAGAATTAGTGCTTACGACGGAGCGGCTGATAGCTCTAGTCCATCCTGACGATCGCTACCGACTTCCTGAGGCGGATAGCAATGGTTGAGTTTTCCTACCGGGAGCTTGCCGCAGACCTCAAGAATTTCGCAGCCAACGAGGGCCAGTTCCTCGCCCCTGCCGCTCCGAATCTCCTGATCAAAGCTGCGCAAGACCTTACGGCCGCCGCCGCATCACCCCACGTTAGGGTTTGGGAAGTTCAGGATACGACTTATGATCGTATCGAAACCTTTGTTAGCAAGGGCGAATGCGAAACCGGAAACAACGTGCAGTGGACCCTTAAGGGCACACTGTCTTTCATGTGGGAGATCCAACGTGTTTCCCCGAAGGGGGACCGGTTTAGAATAATAAATGCTACCACCCGACTACGCCTACTGGTTTGCGACTCAAATGGAGTGGTCGATCCAGACATCGTAAGCGAGCTAGCGGTCTGGCGATTTGAAATCGGCGACGTAAACCATCCAGGCGCGCGGTTTCACTCCCAAGTTGACTGGCCCCTGCACAACGATCGAAGGCTGGAAATTCCTCGCCTTCCGTCAATTGTACTCACGCCTCTGGAATCATTAGATTTCTTACTGGGCGAGCTTTTCCAAAAGCGCTGGCCGGAACATCAATCCGGCAAGGTCTGGCAATCGAACCAACGGGGCCGCCTGCTGAAATTGCTAGAGGCTGCGACCAACGTGGTCACGGTGGGAGTAGAAGGCTCTGCGTTGATGCAGCTAAAAGCGTGGAAGCCGGCCGTCCAATTGACAGGTTAGAGAATGATCCGATCCAGAAACCTTCGGTAGCACCGAACGTACCCCCCCTTTATCCTAGGCGCGTTATTAGCGATCGCCTGGTTGAGTCCTCCGTCACGCAACCTGCTGTAAAGCGCGTCTAAGTTGTCGTTGGGAGCGAAGATTGCATACACTCCGTGCGAGGGGACAGCGCCACTTTCATCAAGGGCTACGCGAGGCACTTTTGCAAGTTCGGGAACTAATATTTTTGGACGCTTCCACATGCTTGCCTGAACCTTGTCGATGGGGCGGTACCACGGCGCACCAGCGCGAGTGATCGACCGCAGCTCAAGTCTTTCTTTGTACTTCAACATGTGCGTGCGGGCTTTTGGATAGTCATTGATATTTCGCAACCGCCCCTCATCGTCGTAGAGACACAGGACCATCCGACCGGTCCAACTAATGGAACCTTCTTGGACCTCAGTACCGTCTAACCAGGGCGCTAGTAGCTCCTTTTCGAGGGACTTCACTTCCTTTGCCGCGATTACAAAGGCGGGAGTGCAGCCAAGAGCTGGACCAACTTTGACGACGTAACCGGCCTCCGCAAGAGTACTGTCCCCCTTTACTCTCGACAATGCAGGCGATGAGGGGCGGTCAAGTTTCCGAAGGACGGCTATGCTAGCGTATGCATCGACCTTACGAAGGTATGCGCTCCCAGGCGCAACGCTTTCGTCATGCTCTATGTTGACCCCTGGAAGTACCTCCTGTCGAAATTGCTCGGCAAAGGCCATGTACTTCCAGCGGTCGGAACAAACGAAAGCGAGTTTGCCGCCCGTCGCGAGCAGCTCGATGCCTTTGTCAAGGAAGGGAAGGAAGAGATCGCCCCTAGCCATCCGTGGCGCGAGTGCACTCTCGTAGCTTCTACGCAGATTTAAAGGGATTGTTGACCACCGAACGTAAGGTGGATTGCCCACAACATGCGTGTATTCGCTGGCTGGGAAACTCGAAAGTAGGAAGTCTGCATCCTTGATCCAGCGGGCCACGAGTTGATCAGCGAGAACTTCGGAAAGCCCCTCTAAGACCAGCGCATTTCTAACGTTCGCCCGAGCTTTGGAGGCTTCAATTGGATGAAGTTCAAAGGCAGAGATAACAGGCGAAAGAAGCTTCAGTGTCGGCTTCTTTCCCTGAGCGCGGCATGAAGCTATCAATCGCCTCGCAGCTACGACGACAAATTGTCCATCGCCAGCTGAAGGTTCCAGAAGACGTTTGCCCACTAGGTCGCCAGCCAGGGTCCACCCCGCTAAATCAAGCACGTGCTCGACTAGTTCAGTTTTAGTGTAGACACCGCACTTTTGATGAAGTCTATCGATCTCATCCGGCATCTCACCTAGTTCTAGAGCGGGCGAGATTTCCAGCATGAGACTCCGTTGATAAAGGCAACACTTCTGCTCGTACGAGCCGCCGAGTCGTATATCAACAAAGGCTCATCTGGGAAGGACGTGCTGTGAAGGCGGTAGGATTATTTGCGGGGATTGGTGGCTTTGAGCTGGCCCTTAAGTCTGCCGGTATTACCACCCCGTTGTTGGCGGACATAGACCTGGCCGCTCAAACCGTCTTGCAGAAGCACTTTCCCGAAGCCCAGATACGCGGCGATGTGACCACAATCACTTCTCTTCCAGCTAACACGGAGATCGTGGTTGCTGGTTTCCCCTGTCAAAACCTTAGCATGGCGGGAGATAAGAGCGGCATCGACGGAAAGAAATCAAACGTCGTGCGGCACTTGTTTGATCTTATTGGCGCTCAGAAATCCCCCACCGTGGTTATCGAAAACGTACCTTTCATGCTTCATCTGGATGGTGGCAAAGCCATGCAGTGGCTTGTGGAACGATTCGAAGAAGCCAAGTACCGCTGGGCGTATCGGGTACTTGACACTGCCGGTTTCGGGCTGCCGCAGCGGCGCCGCCGGGTGTACTTCGTAGCAAGCCAAACGCTTGATCCAGCCGAGGTACTGTTTGGTGAGCAAGGCTTTGAACCGGATGAGCCTGACGCGCTTAATCTGGACAAGCCTGTGGGTTTCTACTGGACAGAGGGGCGTTCGGGGGTTGGCCTGACTGCTGATGGCGTTCCCCCAATCAAGGCAGGCTCCGGCATTGGCATAGCGTCGCCGCCAGCTGTCCTATTCCCTGATGGAAAAGTGCTGATGCCAAGCATAGAGGCAGCCGAAGCGCTACAAGGCTTTGACAGTGGGTGGACTGCCCCCGCAACGGATGCTGGTCGCAACGCACGCTGGCGATTGGTGGGGAACGCAGTATCGGTTCCTGTGGCATCGTGGGTTGCCAAACAATTGGCGAGCCCCCAGCGCATCAATTTCACATTGGGGGACCCCATGGGCGCTGGAAAGTGGCCCAACGCCGCATTCGGAAGCGCCAAGTTCCGCAAGAAGATGGTTGTAACTGAGCGTCCACTGGCCCTGAGGCCACCTCCCCTTGAACAGTTCAGGGACGCAAATTGGAAGCCACTTTCCTTCCGTGCCCTCAACGGGTTCATAAATCGCGCAGAGGAAGGCGGGCTCTCTTTTCCCCCTAACTTCCTTGATCAGCTTCGCACGGCGAGAGAACATGCGCGGGTTTCACTTGCATGAGCGGTGCGGCCGCTGTGTTCTCGACAGAATAGTTCATCCAGTTCAATCCCGACTTTCAAGATCGAAGCCTTGATATCAGGCACCTTGCTCCGCGTTGCACAAAGCACCGGCCGAAGGAATTCTTCGGGCTCAATGCCATTGCCTTATGCGCTTTTCATACTCACACTTTGGGCCATCGGATTCCAAGGTTGGGATAGAAGATGACGAGCTCGCTTTTCCACAAGACCAACAGCCTGGTGGAGATCGTCCGGACTAGCCAGTTACAGGGACGGACGGAGGGGCGTGTATATTCGACGCCTTTTGCCAACCGCCTTTTGTCGGACCATGCCACTCAAACAATTGAATTCACCGGAAGCGCAGCGGGGCTATTCGTAAAACACCCCGTGAGGTTTTCAGCCTGGGGCATGTTCAAACGCTACCTTCGCCAAGAGATGTGCAGCAGCTCAATGGGAGATATAGCGATCATCGAGGCCAAGCTTGTTTCAGCTAACCATCTCGTGATCTCAAGCGCAGAGATTACTCCGTTGCGCGGAAGGTTGTGGTGGCTCGCGTGGGCGAGATTATGCTGTCGATGGCTGATGCTGGAACCGATCACAATGATAGGGTTCGGCTTGCTTGTACTGTGGGTGGCGCTTGACCAGAACTGGACAGTATCGGCCACTGCAACGATTTTTCTTACGTGGTTCGCAGCGGTGGCTTCGGGGTTGATCACCTGGTGGTTTCTTCAGGACAGGGTGTACAGATGGGCGGCCGCCACGCGTGGCCATCGTTGAACGCGCAGCCGCCGGGCACGAACCCAAGACTTGTGCCTGATGCACAGAATTGGTACACAGGCTGACGTAGAGCGGCTTGAGAATCTGGCAAATCCGGCAGTTTAAGGACCGTCTCCCGGAGTTCGAATCTCTTAGGGCGCGCCATTAAACTCTGATCACTTTTGTACTGCCTCACCTTCTTGTCTTGGTCGTGAGAACAATCGTGGCACATCGGGTCATGCCGTGTATTACAAGTTTAGGCTCTCGCGCTGGAAACCTACAGCTTGAATTCGGAGCTGCCCCGGGGCCAGCAAGGAAGAACCATCATGCCTGTTCAAATCCGGCCGATTGAGATGCGGGACTTTGACGGCTTCCACCACGCTTTGGATATTGTCGCACGAGAGCGCCGGTTCTTGTCGTCTGAACAGGCGCCGCCCTATGAGGGAGCAGCGAGTTTCGTTGCCGGCAATATCAAGAACGGCAATCCACAATTTGTGGCGGTAAACGAAGATGAAGTTCTAGGCTGGTGCGACGTTTGCCGGCGGAGCAATGATTTCTTTCGTCACTGCGGTGTTCTTGGCATGGGTGTCTTGCCGCAATATCGTGGCCAAGGCGTTGGCACGCGCCTGCTTCAAGCAACGCTAGAAGATGCGAAAACCAAAGCTTTTCTGCGGATTGAACTCGAGGTTTTTGCAACTAATCGCAACGCTATTGCCCTTTATGTGAAGCACGGCTTCGTTCTCGAAGGAACAAGGCGCATGGCAGCGATCATCGGTGACGAGAAGATCGACATCCATGTCATGGCGCTTACTCAAGAAGCAAGCGCCAGCTGATAACTGCAATTGCATGTATAAGATTGCCACTGCTGAAGGGGGCTCAAACTCGGTCTCTGCTTCACTACTGTGACACCGCCGGTCAACCCCGCCTCAAGCATGTTTGGTCATCTGCTTGTCACTCAGCGCAAGTAAACCCCTCACTCATCCGAATGAGTTGAGATGAATTCATGCGCAGTCGTGGGCAGAGTTGGGAAGCCACTCGGGACAAGATCGATAGCGAGATCACCGCTGGTCATCTCGCACCCGACGCCCGCTTGCCCGCCGAGCCGGACCTCTGCGTGCTCTACGATACCCGGAGACATTCCCTGCGCCGTGCTTTAGCCGCGCTGGTAGCCGAAGGCAAACTCCGTGTAGAGCATGGGCGGGGCACTTTTGTGGAGCGGGCGCGGCTCATCAACTATGTCATCGGGTCGCGCACCCGCTTTCGCGAAAACCTGATGTCCCAAGGGCTGACGGCATCGGGGCAGACCATATCGGACATGCAGGTGCCCGCGAGCACGCGCGTTGCCGCCGCACTGCAATTGCCCCCTGAAGCACCGGTGTTTGCGATCTGCCGCCGTGGCTTTGCCAATGAATTGCCGATCAGCCTTGGCTGGACCTACCACGATGCTGAACGCTTCCCCAACATAGCAGAGCGCCGCCGGGCTGGTGTCTCGGTCACCGACACATACCGTGCCTATGGCATCGCCGATTACCGGCGCCAGCGCACGACGGTTTTTACCCGCATCGCCAATGAGCAGGAAGCATCCCTGCTGATGCTGCGCCCAGGCCAGTCGGTGCTGATCGTGCAAAAGACCGACGTCGATCTTGCCGGTACGCCGATCGGCTTTTCCGAGGCCGCCTGGGCCGGTGACCGGGTGCAATTCACGTTTGAAACTAGTCCGACTGATGAGCCGGGGAGCGAAAGGAGCCATGATGTTCAATGAAGAGGGCGGGGGCTTGGGTCCCGACCGGCTAGGCCATGGCGAGATCCTGGGCATTTTGGCGCGCGCCAGGGTAGACGGGCTGAAAATGCTGGCCGAGCAGATGCTGGAGCATTTGGGCAATATCGAAGTGCGCTCCAACCGCACCGGGCTGGTCATGGTCCCGATGCGCGATACCGTCGAGAATGTCGATTTTCACCTAGGCGAAGTGCTGGTGAGCGAAGCCCATATTGCCGATGCTGCGGGCCATATTGGCTACGGCATGATCACTGGCCGGGATCTGGAGCGGGCCATGGCGATGGCTGTCCTTGATCTGGCACTTGCAAGCGGCACCAAGCGCGAAGCTATTGAGCAGTTCATTGCCGCCGAGCGCCAGCACCAAACGGCAGCCGACGTCGCACTCATGCGCCGCGTGGAAGCCACGCGCGTCGAAATGGAGACATTTTGATGCTGACGATTGCTCCCCCCAAAGCCGCTGAGGCGCGAAGCAACAGCACTTTCGAAGCGCTGATGTGGTCGATGGCGCGCCCCGGCGAAACGCGCGACATGCCCGTGACCGGTCTTGCTCCGATTATCGAGGCGCTGATTGATCGCGAATGCGTGGTTTACACCGACAGCGATGTGCTTCGCCAGCAGATCATTGAAACAGGCGCGGAGATAGGAAGCGTCGCGGCAAGTGATCATCTGTTTTTCCAAACGCTGACCGAAGCTATCGATGCTCTCGTAAATATCCGCTGCGGCAGCGCGCTTTATCCTGACGATGGCGCAACCCTCGTGGCACTTGTCGAACAAGGTCGAGGAGAGACGCTGCGCCTTTCAGGCCCCGGCATTGACGGGTACCGCAATATCAAACTCGCCTTGCCAGCAGCGTTCTGGCACGTGCGCCGCGACCTTTGCCTTTACCCCGAGGGGTTCGACATCATCCTAGTCGATGAGCACTCGGTCATTTCCATCCCCCGCTCAACCGATGTCGAGGTGCTCTGATGGCCTATGTTGCAACGCGTGGCGGCGAGAAAGCCATCGAGCAGGCGGAACGCTTCTTTCGGCAGGATCTGGGCACGATCGATGCCGCGCGGGTCAAGGCGATCCGCCAGTCCATGCCTTATCTGATCGACCGCGTCATGGGCGAGGCATCACTTTATAGCGAGGAATTGGCAGCACTGGCGCTGGCGCAAACCGGTGGCGAACTGTCCGAGGCGGTGCTCGTATTGCGCGCTTGGCGAACGACCCAGCCGCGCCTAGCCGTGGCGCGTCCCCTGCGCCAGGACGAGCTTTTGACGCAGCGCCGCATTTCGGCGGCATTCAAGGACATTCCGGGCGGTCAGATCCTGGGGCCGACGCTCGATTACTCCCACCGGGTGCTGGCAACCGACGTGCTCGAAGGCACGCCGTTCGACCCGCCCAAGGTCGAGCCGGCCAATACCGCTGCACCAATGCGCCAGCCCTCGCTTGCCGATTGGCAGCGCCAGCAGGGCTTGGTCGCGCCAGCCACCGAGCCGCAGATTGCTCCCGACGACATTCCCGATATCACGCGTGAGCCATTGCTGTTTCCGGCGTCTCGCGCCCACCGGCTGCAAAGCCTGGCGCGGGCGGAGACAGGCGGCGTGCTGGCGCTGGGCTATGCCGCCATGCGCGGTTATGGCAACGCCCACCCAACGGTGAACGAACTGCGTTTGGCTGAGGCTGCAGTCATGGTGCGGCACCCTTCAGGGGCCGAGTTCTCTGCCGGCCGCGTGCGGGTCAGCCAGGCCGAGGTGACATCGAAGGAAAAGGGCGGCTATCTCGAGCTTGGCTATGCAGCCAGCTTTGGCTGGAACGAGGTCAAGGTCATCGCTGCAGCAACGCTCGATCTCAACTCCGCCGAAGCGCCAGTGGGTTCGCCCATGCATGAGGAATTCTACCTCTACCACACCGAGAGCGTCGAGGCCTCAGGCTTCTGCATCCACTTCAAGCTGCCGCACTATGTCACCTTCCAGTCGGTGCTCGACGCCATGCGCGATGCCAAGGCTATGGCTGCCAAAAAGACCGTGCCGGACACCCAAATCGCGCCGGAAGCTGAGGTCGTGCTATGAGCCTTGCCAATCTTACCAAGCCCTGGACGGCCACTAGCTATGGTTTCCTTGATGCCTCGGCTAAGCGCGAACTGCGCCGCAAGATGCTCAAGGCCATTGCCGTGCCGGGCTGCCAGATGCCCTATGCCAGCCGCGAAGTGCCGATGGCTCGCGGCTGGGGTACGGGCGGGCTGCAGGTCACGCTGACGCTGGTCAATCCGGCGTCAAGGATAAAGGTCATTGATCAGGGCGCCGATGATGGCGTCAATGCCGCCTCGATCCGGCGCTTCATCAGCCGTGTCTCGGGCGCCGGGGAAACCTGGGATACGCTGGATGCTTCCATCATCCAGTCGCGCCACCGCGTTCCCGAGGAGACGCTGGGCGCAGACCAGATTCTGGTCCTCCAAGTGCCAAATCCTGAACCCCTGCGCGGTGTAGAGCCGAACATGTCCATCGCCCGGCAAATGCATGCCGATGCCGATTATAGCCGGCTCTGGCTGACCCTTTACGAGCAGATCGTCCGCAAGGGCCGCATCATGCAAGGCGCGGCTTATCCAAGCCTGGTCAATGGGCGCCATGTCATGACGCCATCGCCCATTCCGCGCTGGGACGTGCCCAAGCTCCATATGGCCAAGCACCTGACCTTCCTGTCTGCCGGCCGTGAAAAGCGTCTCTTTGCCGTGCCGCCGCATACGCGCGTCGAGCCGCTGGTCTTTTCCGACCGGCCGTATCGCGTAGAGGATCATGCCAATCTGGTTTGCGAGCGGTCCGGTGTGTCAGGCTTTTTCATGAACGAATTGCCGCGTGAGAGTGGCGGTTCGAGCTTTGAAGTCTCCGACAGTAATCTTGGCATCAAAGCCATCCAGCAGCGCGAAGGCAGCCCCGCCGAGATCGGCCAGACCTGGTACAAGCATGGGGAGTTCTCGGCGTGAGCATCGATCTGACACTCCAGCCGCCCGAGCGCCTGCCGCCCCAGTTGATGCGGATCGAGGCCATCCTCACCATGCGCGCCTTGTCGCGGCGCTATGGCAATGTGCATGCGCTGCGCAATGTCGACGTGACGGTTTATCCCGGCGAAGTACTGGGCGTGGTGGGCGAGAGCGGCTCGGGCAAGTCGACGCTTTTGCGCATGATGAATCTGGAAGATACGCCTGACCAGGGCGACTACCGCTTGCGCTTGCCCGGACGCGACAATGCCAATCTCTTTGAGCTTGGCCGCTACCAACGGCGCATGTTGTGCGCCCACCATATTGGCATCGTCTACCAGAACCCGCACTTGGGTCTCTTGATGCGCCATAGCTCGAGCGGCAACGTCGCAGAGCGGCTCCTGATCGCCGGCGAGCGCAGTTTCGAAGTGCTGCGCAGCAAGGCGCGCGAGGCGCTCGACGCATCCGAGTTCCCCCTTTCGCGCATGGACGCCCGCCCGGCCGAGTTGTCCGGCGGCATGCAGCAGCGCGTGCAATTGGCCAAGGCCATAGCGCTTGAGCCGGCCCTATTGCTGCTTGATGAGCCCACGACGGGGCTTGACGTCAGCGTTCAGGCCCTGGTGCTCGATACGCTCAAGCGCTTGCAGCGCGACCGTAACATCACAATGGTTCTGGTGAGCCATGATCTGGGCGTGATCCGGACCATGGCCGACCGGGTACTCGTCATGCGCCATGGCGAGGTGGTCGAACAAGGGCTGGCCGACCAGGTCTTCCAAGACCCCCAGCACCCCTATACTCAGCAACTCGTCCACGCCAAGCTCTAGGGGCCCAGCCATGAACCAGCATTCACCCATTCCCCTGCTGCGCGTCCAAGGCCTGGGCAAGACGTTCCGCATGTATCATCTTGATAGCATGCTGCACGCCTTTGAAAGCATCAGCTTCGACCTTCGCCAGGGCGAATTCCTGCTGCTCAAGGGCCGCAACGGTGCGGGTAAATCGACCTTGCTGCGCACGCTCTGGCGCAGCTATCTGCCCGTTTCGGGTCATATCTGGTATCGCTCCACGCTTGGCGACATCGATCTGGCACGCGCGGCCGATGTCGATATCGCCTTGCTGCGGCGGCAGGAAATCGGTTTTGTCACCCAATTCCTCAACGCCCGGCCGCGCGTGGCCGCGCAGGACATTGTGGCTGAACCACTGCGACTGGCTGGCTATGGCGCTGCCGAAGCGCTGGAGCAGGCGCGCCATTGGCTCGGTGAATTCGGCGTGCGGCCGGAGCTTTGGCCGGCCTACCCCAGCACCTTCTCGGGGGGCGAACAGCAAAAGGTCAATCTGGCCCGGGCCCTGATCCTGCCCCAGCGCCTGTTGCTGCTGGATGAGCCAACTGCCTCGCTCGATGTCGGTGCCCGCCGTGCGCTGGTGCGTCGCCTCGCAGACCTTAAGAGCAGCGGCGTTGCCATCATCGGGGTGTTTCATCATCCCGGCGACGTTGCCGAGTTGATCGACCGGGAAATCGATCTTGTAACCGATCCTGTTCCTGCCGAAAGCGAGTTGATCGATGTGGCTGTCTGATTTCCGCATGGTCCTTGCCGACCGCGTGATCCCCAATGGCGCCCTGCGCATCGAGGCGGGCAAGATTGCTGAGATCCGCACCACACCGGTAGAGGATCCAGACATTACCGGTAACGGCCTGCTGCTGATGCCGGGCATGATCGACATGCACGGCGACATGATCGAGCGCGAAGTCGAGCCCCGGCCAAATGTGCGCATGCCCATGGAGATGGGATTGCGCGATCTGGACCGCCGTCTTGCCTGCGCTGGCGTCACGACTGCTTATGCCGCCGTCTCGTTCAGCCCATCCTCGACTTACGGCCATATGCGGTCCTACGAGCACACCAGCGAGATGATCCGCGCGTTGCGCGCGCACCGCTCGGCGCTGTTGATCGATCACCGCGTCCATGCCCGTTTCGAGGTTACATTTCCTGCCGCGCTCGATGTAGTCAGCGATCTAATCGCACAAGGATTGGTCGATCTCATCTCGCTCTGCGATCATACACCGGGGCAGGGGCAATACCGCAATTTGGAACTGCAGGCGGCGAACTACGCCAATACGAAGGGCGTAACCTTGGAGCAGGCCCACGAGGCGCTGCAGCAGCGTATCCGCGATCGCAAGGAGACCACGGGCGATCTGGGTGCAACCCTGCGCGCCATTGCGCAAAACTGCGCGCTCCATGGTGTGCCGCTCGCCAGCCATGACGACGATACGATCGCCAAGGTCGCTTTGATGCAGGAGCTTGGCGCCAATATTAGCGAGTTTCCGGTGACCTTGGAAGCCGCCCGGGAAGCGCGTCAAAGAGGCATGCTGACCGCAATGGGCGCGCCCAATGCGCTGCGTGGCACCTCCTATTCGGGCAATTTATCGGCACGTGAGGCGCATGCCGAAGGCGTGCTGGATATGCTTGCCGCCGATTACCACCCCTCGGCCATGCTCCCGGCGGTTCTGGTTTTGAGCCAGACTGATCCTGATGGCCTGCCCGGCGCAACGCGGCTCGCAACGCTCAACCCGGCCAAAGCGCTCGGCCTCGAAGACCGCGGCCAACTCGCCATAGGCCTGCGCGCCGACCTAATGATCGCTGATGACACGGGCGTTGGCCATGTTTGCACCACCATCAGCAACGGCACCATTGTTTATGCCGATGGCACGGCCTTGGCCGGCAATCCAATCCGTCACCGAGATGTCATTCGAATGAGTTAACGCTGTCATGGAGAGCCGATAGCGTCGATTAAAGCCTGAAGAACAGATGTCCTACGAGGGAGTGGCGACATGCTCGAGCTAAGGAAAATCACCAAGCGGTTCGGCGAGACCATCGCCGTCAACAACGTTTCGTTGAGCTTTCCCGATGGTCAGATGGTCGGCATCATCGGCCGCTCCGGGGCAGGCAAGTCTACCATGTTGCGCCTCGTCAACAGGCTCGCCGAACTCGATCAGGGTGAAATCCTGTTCGACGGCAAAAGCGTTGGCGGTTTGTCTGGACGCGATCTGCGTGCCTGGCGCGCACGTTGCGCCATGATCTTCCAGCAGTTCAACCTCGTGAACCGCCTCGATGTTCTGACCAATGTAATGATCGGCCGGATCGGCACTGCGGCCAACCTGCCGGTGTTGTTCAAGCATTTTCCAGCCACCGACCGGGCCGATGCGGCTTTGGCGCTGGATCGGCTTGACCTGCTACCGCAGGCGCTGCAGCGCGCCGAGACGTTGTCGGGTGGTCAACAGCAGCGCGTGGCAATCGCCCGTGCACTGATCCAGAAGCCCAGCCTCATCCTTGCCGATGAGCCGATTGCCTCCCTTGATCCGCGCAATGCACGCTTCGTGATGGAAGCGCTGCGCAAGATCAACCAGGAAGACAAGATTACCGTAATCTGCAATTTGCACACTCTCGATGCCGCCCGCGCGTATTGCGGCCGGATTGTCGGCATGGCCGCCGGCAAGGTGGTGTTCGACGGTGCGCCCGCCCAACTCACCCGGCAGACCATCCAGACCATCTATGGTGATGCGGGCGACGCCGAGGACGTGGAAGAAGCGCTGACATCGACACTTGGCGCCATGCTGCCTCAGGCAGCGGGGAACAAGCGAACACAATTGGCTGACGCGATCTAGCGGCAGCCCTAACCAGACCACAAAAACCGGAGCTTACGATCATGAACATGTTCATGCGCCGCACCCTTGCGGCCGCAGCGATGGCTGCTACCATCATCTCCCCCGCACTGGCCCAGGAATGGAAGAAACAATTTCCAGAGCTCAGTATTGGGATTTCCTCGGGCGAAAACGAGAACGATGCCATTGCCCGTACACAGCCCTATGCCGATTACCTGTCCCGCACGCTGGGCGTACCGGTCAAGATCGTCCGTGGCACAGACTATGCTGCGGTGATCGAGGCCATGCGTGCCGAGCAAATCCAGTTTGCGTCTATCGGCCCTGCAAACTATGCGCTGGCCCGCAAGGTCATGGGCGATCTCGTTGCGCCAGTCGCCGTTGCCCGCGACAAGGACGGAGCGCTTGGCTATTATTCGGTGATCGCCGTTCGTGCCGACAGCACCTACCAGACCCTGGAAGATATCAAAGGCAAAAACTTCGCCTTTGCTGACCCGAACTCCACGTCAGGCTACGCTGTCCCCTCCTATTACCTTTCGACCGAACTCAACACGACGGCAGACGAGTATTTCGGCGAAGTTGCCTTTTCCGGCGGCCATGAGCAGAGCGTTATTGCCTTGACCAACGGCACGTTTGAAGCCGTGGCCACCCACCAGGTCAACGAGACCAGCGGCAACATTCCGCGCATGGTCAGCAAGGGCATGATTCCGGAGGGTTCGACCCGCGTTATCTGGCAGTCGCCGCTGATTCCCAATTCGCCTGTCGTGATGCGCACCGATCTGCCCGAAGAGCTTAAGAAGGCCTTCACCGATGCCATCTTTGCTTTCGCCGAAGCCGATCCGGATGCATTCAACCAACTGCATTCGGGCAATTCCAAGGGCTACGCTCCGGCAAAGCACGAGGATTATCTCGATGTGATTGCCATCACCGAATACAACGCCCAGCAGCGCCGGGCCAACGCCAGCTAAGCCAGGTTTGACCGGCACGGAAGTCCGCTTCCGTGCCGGTATCTTTTTGGGAGTTGATCAATGACCCATGCGCATAGTCTCGCGGCTGGCCCGGGGCGGATAGCCGCTTTCGAACAGCGCTTCCGGCAGCAGCGGCAGGTCCGCCTCGTTTGGACCCTGCTTTACGCCGTGCTCTTTGCAGTCGCGCTCCTGGGCTCCATCGAGGTCAGCGATTTCAACCCTGCCAAACTGCTGAACGGGCTTCCCAAGGCGTGGAACTACATCGCAGGCACCTTTCCCATTCTACGCTGGGAAACACTCGGCCCTGATATCGCCAACTGGTATTGGGGCTTCCGCTATTGGATGCTGTTGCTGGTCGAGACAATCCTCATGGGGTTTGTCGGCACGGTACTCGGCGGCGTCCTGGCCTTTGCCCTGTGCTTCTTCGCATCGCGCAACCTGTCACCAAACTCCTGGCTCTACTTCGGCAGCCGCCGCACGCTGGAATTCTTGCGCACCGTTCCCGAACTCGTCTTCGCGCTGATCTTTGTTTATGCCTTTGGCCTTGGCCCGTTTGCCGGTGTTCTCGCAATTGCCGTTCACACAGCCGGCTCGCTTGGCAAGCTGTTTGCCGAGGTCAACGAGAACATCGATGAGCGCCCGCTCGATGGCGTCCGGGCAGCCGGCGGCACCTGGGCAATGATCATGCGCTTGGGAGTCGTGCCGCAGGCCCTGCCCAATTACGCTAGCTACCTCTTGCTGCGCTTCGAGATTAATGTTCGGGGCGCTGCCGTGCTGGGCGTTGTTGGCGCCGGTGGTATCGGCGAGGACCTTTACGTTGCCATCCGGCAGTTCGAATACACCGACATCAGCGCCATCATGCTGCTGCTGATCGCCATGACGGCCATCATCGACATTTCCTGCGAAACCATCCGCCACCGGCTGATTGGCCAAGACGCCGGCAAGGGAATCTAACCATGAACAAAGCCATTGCCGCCGAGCGCCTTCGTTCGATCCACTTGGCTCACCCAGAGATCTTTACCAAGCCGCTGACCAGCCGTATCCGCGACTGGGCGATCTGGAGCCTTGCTGCCGGCATTCTCCTGTTTGGCCTGTGGTGGATCGATGCATCCCCAACGCGCATCTGGGATGGCCTAAGCAAGCTCGGATTTTTGCTCCGCTTCATGTGGCCACCCAGCGATGGCGGCGCCTTCTGGGAATTTGGCCGGGCGATTCTGGAAACTATCGCCATGGCTTTCCTCGGCACGCTGGTCGCAGCCCTCGTCGCCCTGCCGCTCGGCTTCCTAGGCGCCAAGAACATCGTGCCCAATTGGCTCTTTCACTTCTCCCTGCGCCGCGGCTTTGACACGCTGCGCGGCATCGACAGCCTGGTCTGGGCGCTGATCTTCGTCAGCGCGGTCGGCATGGGACCTTTCGCTGGTGTACTCGCCATTGCCGTCTCCGACGTCATGGTCTTTGGCAAGCTCTTTGCCGAAGCCATTGAGAATGTCGAACGCAAGCAGATCGAGGGGGTCCGCTCGGCCGGTGCCAGCCAGGTGCAGACTTTGCGCCTGGGCGTTGTGCCGCAGGTTTTCCCAGTGATGCTCAGCCATATCCTCTACTTCTTTGAATCCAACGTGCGCTCGGCCACCATCCTGGGCATTGTCGGCGCCGGCGGCATTGGCCTGCAACTATCCGACCGCATCCGCATCAACAATTGGGACGAAGCTGCGTTCATCATCCTGATGATTCTAGTGACCGTCGCCGTGATCGACAATTGCTCCCGCCGTATTCGAACCAAGTTGATCCAGCCGGAGGCGCAGGGGCACTCCGGGTGAGGAGGTACACCTAGTCTGACAAATTGTACCTAACGCCTTTATGCGGGCTTAGCCTGAGCCGAATACGTTGCGGGCCATGAGCGTCACCCAAGAGAAACGGCTCTATCCGCGCCAGCCAATTCGCATTGAAGGCACCGCCGTAGCTGGCGATGGCCTGCTTCGAATACCAGTGTACCTAGTCAATCTGTCCCGCTCCGGCGCGATGGTCGAACTGCCGCAAGACACGCGTTTGCCGGAGAGGCTCGTCCTGCTCTTCAACCACACTGCCGAGCCCTGCCAATTGGTTTGGCAGCAGGGCCAACTAGCGGGGTTGGCTTTCCTTGACCTATCGCCGGCCAGCTACGGCGCGAGTTGATACTGACCATGGGTCTAGCCAATTTTGTCGCAGTCATCTTGCAGATCACAAAGGCGTTCCCATTTCCACTGTCGTGACCGGGCCCCTCTGGCGCTAATAGCTTATTGCTGTAGCGCGATGTCGGATCACCTCGGCAGGTCTTTAGGGTACCTGCGTGTGGTGCCCGGCTTTGTCCTCACTAGACGCACTCCCTCTTGGCCATGCCGATCGGCAAACCAGAAGAGGAGTGAACAATGGCAAAATCCAAATATCTGAATGACGATCTGTTCTCGCGGGCAGAGCTGATCCGCTTACGACATCCGGACAACCGGCGTGATGCACGGCGGGAGGCTGAAGCAGCCGCTGGAGAGAGCCTGCTGCAGGCTCTTGTCGCTGCGGCGGCAATCATCGCTCATGCAGATGGCCAGATGGACATAGCTGAACGCCACCGTATCATTGAGACCTTCACCACAAGCGCGCCTCTGAATGGCTTTTCGGTTGCTGATCTGGCTAACGAACTGGCACAGCACTTGCGAGCTTACGCGCACGATCCAATTTCGGCAGAGCGTGATGCTCTCCTCGCTCTAGGCCTGCTTGACCTCGCCGAAAAGGAGAAAGAGCTGATTGCCGGCATGTGCAGCCGTGTCATTGCAGCCGATGGTATGGTCCATCCTGCGGAACTTGGCGCATTGCATCGCATCGAGCGTGTGCTTGGCCTCAACGAGGCCACCCGATGATTTTTCCAAACAACACGAACAATAAGTTTTGGTGGCAGCTATGATGGACCTGCTATTCACGGTATTTCTAGGCCAGCCTATCTGGATGTGGCTTGGCTTCTTGGGCGTTGTCGCCGCTCTCCTGGCCTTTGATCTTGGTATTCTGCATCGCGATGGACATGAGATTGAGGTGCGCGAAAGCCTTCTGCTTTCCGCTTTCTATATTGTCCTTGGTCTAAGCTTTGGCGGCTTTGTCTGGTGGCAGCTTGGCGCGCAATCAGGCGTTGAATACCTGACGGGCTTCGTGGTCGAGAAAAGTCTCGCCATGGACAATGTCTTCGTTATTGCCATGATCTTTGGCTATCTCGCAATCCCTCGGCAATATCAGCACCGCGTTCTGTTCTGGGGTATTCTGGGCGTTATTGTGCTCCGGGCGATCATGATCGGCTTTGGCGCCACGCTGGTGTCGGAGTTTGGTTGGATTTTGTATGTCTTTGCCGCCTTCCTCATTTTTACTGGCATTAAGATGCTGACGGCTGGTCATGGCGAAACAGACTTAAGTCAGAATCCTGTGCTGCGCTTCATGAAGAGCCGGTTCCGGGTGACCGAGCAGCTGCACGGTGATCGCTTCTTCGTGGCTCAGCCTGATGCCAAGACCGGAAAGATCGAGCGCTTCATGACGCCGCTCTTTCTGGCTCTGGTCATGATCGAGATAGCAGACGTTATCTTCGCGGTGGACTCAGTACCGGCAATCTTCGCGATCACCACTGATCCTTATATTGTCTACACCTCCAACATCTTTGCGATCCTTGGCTTGCGGGCGCTCTATTTCGCCCTTGCCGCGATCATTCACCGGTTTGCCTACCTTAAGCAGGCTCTGGCGATACTGCTGGTCTTCATCGGCTCCAAGATATTCCTAGCTGATTTGCTTGGCTGGGAGAAGTTTCCCGCGGAATGGTCTTTGGGTATAACCTTCGCCATTCTTGCAAGCGGCATATTCTATTCGCTCTGGCGCACACGCGCTCAAGAGAAGACGGTCTGATCAACGAGCAAAGGGGCTGCCTCCGGGCGGCCCCACTAGTTCTGCCTATTGCGCGATCAGTTCCTTGATCCGCCCGGCGAATGCTTCCATCTGGTAGGGCTTGGTAAGGATGTGCATCCCCGGCTCCAACTCGCCATGATTGAGCACGGCGTGCTCGGCATAGCCAGTCACGAACAACACCTTAAGATCAGGCCGGCTGGCGCGGGCAGCGTCGGCAAGCTGGCGGCCGTTCATTCCGCCAGGCAGGCCTACATCGGTGACCAAAAGATCGATCCCCGGATTTTGCTGAAGCAATTCAAGCGCAGCTTGACCATCCGCGGCTTCCAAGACGCTGTAGCCGAGTTCCTCGAGCTGCTCTCCGCCGATCATGCGCACTAGGGGCTCGTCGTCCACAAGGAGGATGGTTTCGCTGCCTTGCGCACGCGGCGCGTGGCCGCTTTCTCCATCATCGATATCGTTCGCGTTCTCCTCAGCGAGATGACGGGGCAGGTAGATCGAAACCGTGGTGCCGGTGCCCAGTTTCGACTGGACATGCACCGCGCCGCCCGACTGCCCGGCAAAGCCATAAACCATGGAAAGTCCCAGGCCCGTGCCTTGCCCAATCGGCTTGGTGGTGAAGAACGGGTCGAACGCCCGGGCCAGCACTTCTGGCGTCATGCCCGTGCCGGTGTCGGTTACGCTGAGGCACACATATCTGCCCGGTTGCAGATCAATGTCGCGCGCCTCACGTTGGCTCAAGCTGCAATTGCGGCTCTCAATCGTCAGCGCCCCGCCTCCGGGCATTGCATCACGTGCATTGATGCATAAATTCAGGAGCGCATTTTCGAGCTGTCCGGCATCGACCAGCGTCGTCCAAAGCGCATCCTCGCCACGGGTCATCACATCGATCTCGGGGCCGACGCTGCGATTGATGAGGTCCATCATGCCGGTTACGAGCCGGTTGAGGTCAGTTGGCTTGGGGTCGAGCGTCTGCCGGCGCGAAAACGCCAGGAGACGCTGCGTCAGGCTTGCCGCACGCCGCACGGCTCCTGAAGCGCCGGTCAGATAGCGGTCGACATCGCTCATGCGCCCTTGTGCCAGCCGTGTGGACATCATTTCAAGGCTGCCGCCGATGCCCGCGAGGATGTTGTTGAAGTCGTGCGCAATACCGCCGGTCAGTTGCCCAACGGCTTCCATCTTTTGCGATTGGCGCAGGCTTTCTTCGGCCGCCATCAGGTCGGCAGTTCGCTCGTCGACCAAGCTCTCGAGATTGGCGTTGAGCGCTGCCAGTTCCTGTGCCGTTGCCTTTTGTTGTTGGGCCAGCAGGCGGAATCGCTGCTCGCTCTCCTGCAGGCTTGCAATCGCGCCCACGCGCTCGATATGCGCCCAGGACCGCTCGGTCACCTCCTGAATCAGCGCCAAATCACGCTCGTTCCATTGCCGGGGGGCTTTGTCGTGGATGGCCATGAGCGCTGTCAAACGACCATCCTTGACAAGCGGCATGCAGATGGTCGCTGAAATGCCGATGCTTTGGAACGTCGCGGCTTCCTCGGGCGCTAGTTCGGCCACATTGTCATTAATGATCAGCGGCTCTCCGGCGCTCAGATTTTTGACAGCCAGCTTGCCAAAATCGGCAAGGCTGTAATGGCCCACGATGCTGGGAGATCCGGGTGCTGCCCAATCACCGCGAATGGTGAAGCCGTCTTCGTCCTCATCCATATCGGCGTAGGCGCAATTGGATAGCTTCAGATGCTGCGCAACCATGCGCGTCGTAATAGCCAAAATCTCGTCGGCATCTAGTGCCTTGGCGATCATCTGCCCGAGCTCGTCAAGGAACCGGTGCCGCTCCTCACTTTGCCGCAGGCGCTTTTCCGCTCTTGCGCGCTCGACGGTCTCCCAAGTCCGCTCCAGCGCTTCGACGGCAAAGATCTGGTCCTCCGCGGACCACTCTTTTGGCGTGTTATGGTGGAGGTACAACAGGGCGCGAAAGACCCCATCGCGGAACAGGGGCACGGCGAGCACAGCTTGCGTGTCGATTTCTGCAAATGTCACTGCTGCCGATCCAACGCGCTCGTCGCGCGTCACATCATCGACAGCCACTACTTCCCCGGCGCGCAAGCTATCGATGATGGCTTTGCCAAAGCTTTCCATGTGATGCCGGCCAGCGACAGTTCCAATTGTGCCGTTGGTCCAGTCGCGCTCCACGAGAACGAACTCACCCGTTGGGTCGATGTCGCCATAGCCAACCCGCGCAACACCAAGATTCCGTCCGAGGGCTCCCGCGGCCTCTGCCATGGCTTGCTCGGGATCGAAAGCCGAGCGCAACGCCTGGTCCAACTCCAGACGGAAACCGGAGAGCCTTGCGCCATAGACCTCTTTAGTCGTCTCGATGCAGGAGCAGACCATGCCTCGCGTAACGCCGTCCGCATCGAACACGGGGGAATAGGAGAAGGTGTACCAAGTGTCTTCCTTGGTCCCGTTCCGCTCCATCACCAGGTGCATGTTCTCCACCCAGCTCGCCTTCCCCTGTAGCGCAGCATCCACTAGTGCAACCAGATCGTCCCAAACTTCAGGCCAGATCTCAGCAAAGGGCAAGCCAAGCGCGGCGGGGTGCCGCGCGCCGAGAATGGGCGCGTAGCCGTCATTATAGATGAAGTTGAGCTTGGGCCCCCAGGCGATGAACATCGGCTGACCCGAATTAATCATCAGATTAACGGCGGTTAGTAGATCACGCGGCCAATGGGGGATTGGTCCTAAAGAAGTGTTCTGCCAGTCATGCACGCGGATGAGCTTGCCGAGTTCCCCGTCCCCAAAGAGGTAGGCCTTTTCTTCCGCAACGATCACCCATAACTCCGCAAAGCACTTTAAGTGACCGTAAAAGAAAGCGCCCGGTTGGGCAATCGGAGTGTAAGTAAAGTGAACACGCCGCCTGCGAAAAGTAGGCGACGTGTATCCTTGATGTTTGGTTAGACCGGCTTGACCTGCTCGGCCTGTGCGCCGCTCTTGGGGCGGGCAGGGGGCAGGATCGGCTTTTCGCCCATGGACTGGCTGTTCACAACGCTGAACTCGCCCTTGCCGTCGATGGACGGGCCGTTGGACCAGCGGCCTTCCGGTGGCTGCGCGCCGCCAACCAAATGGCTGAAGAAAGCGTAGCTGAACTCGGTCTTTTCTTCTGCCTGCGGGTGGCTGTTGGGGATGGGGAAAGCGCCCGATGCGCCGCCGAGTTCTTCAAGAGCCGCCATCCACTGGTTTTGGTGCATGGTATCGCGCGCGATCAGGAACTGCAGCATTTCCTTCATGCCTGGATCACTGGTCATGTTGTAAAGGCGCACGGCCAGCACGCGACCGGTCGACTCTGCGGCAATGTTCGCGGTCATATCGGCGGCAATGTTGCCGCTGGCATAGATGTGCGACATATCAAACGGAACACCGTCGGAGTCCACCGGCATGGCCGACATGCCCGCGGAAAGGATGTTCTTGAGGTTCATTCCTCCGATCACGGCGCTTGCAACAGGGTCCTTCGTCACTTCGTCTTTGATGCCGACGGGAGCGCCTTCCAGATTAAGCGCCACGGCGGTGGCTAGCATTTCGATATGGCCCAGTTCTTCGGTAGCCGTGTTCAGCAGCAGGTCGCGGAACTTGGGATTGCCACGCGCACCCATGGCTTGGAAGAAGTACTGCATACATACCCGGATTTCGCCCTCAATGCCGCCGATCGCCTGTTGCAAGGCACGGGCAAACAAGGGATCGGGTGTTTCGACCGTTACGGGGAATTGAAGCTTTCCATCTGAATAAAACATGCGGACATCCTTGTTTGAGTTCCCCCAGACAAGGTCTTGGTTCAGCGCCCCGTTCCGTTTAACACCTGGGTTAACAAATGTTGGAATCGTGTGCTCAGGTGAGGCTTTTTACCTGCTCTAGCAACTGGCTGAGAAACTGCGTCAGTGCTTCGCCGGGCTCTTCGATATCGCCATGCAGCACCGTGATGCCCCAATTACCCAGCACCGCCTCCTGCACAGTGCTGGCTGTCGGCATGAAGACGAAGGATCGGGGCCGGTCACGCTCATAGCCAGACTGCGCCCAGGTTTGCCAAAGCCGGTGCAGCAGCAGGCGGATATTCACGTCCGACATGCTGTAGCCAACGAACAATATGGTGCTGCCCAGCGCGTCGGCCTTGAACTTGACGTCCAGCGGCGAGTCAAAGGACAGCCGGTTGAAATAGTCGGTCTCTGCCAGGACCAGCGACGCGTCGTCTTCGAAATCGCCATGGAACTTGACGATCTGGGTTGCCGAGCCGCGTGCCGCGGCGATGTCGCGGGCATTGGCTATCCTGTTGTAACTGCATTTATGCAGATCGAACGCGATCTCGAGATTGCGGTCGTAATTGGTCGTGTAGATGATGGGGAAGTTGAGCTCAACGATCAGACGGTGCAACTGTGAGTTTTCCACCATCTCGCGCGACACGTGCCAATGCCGGTCCATCCAGCTGCGCAAGGGTCCGATGCTCCCCGCCTGCAGCCGGTAGAACTCGGCCAAGGTCTGGTAGGAGACCTCGCCCCTGGCAATGATCTCCTCGGGCAGACCCAGTTCTTGCGACATGTGCTGCACCAGCGCCTGCCAAGAGGGCAGGCCGACGCTCATCGAGACACCGGCGCCTACAAAGAGGATTGCATTGCGCCGGTGAATGGCGCGGGCAAGTTCGTTCAGTTCGGATGAGCGGTGCTCGTATTCGGCAATCATGGTTCTAAACCAATGAGAGCCAACAATCCCGGTTCCGCTCTAACGCAGGTGAGACGCCAGTTAGCCATCGATCTTGATGAGAACAGCCTCGTTCGGACCTAGCGAAACACTGGCATCGACGGGACCCTCCCGGTTCAAGGCCGATGACAGGAGGATCGTCCCGCTTCCCTCAAATCGTGCCTCTTTTAGCAAACTGCTGAAATTGGCGGCCACGAAATAGCGGTCACTGCCCTGTCCCCGGTAGTAGGCAAGGAAATCCGTATCCCCCCAAGCAGCCGCATAGTGCTTGTCCTGTAGCGCCGGGTGCTCGTGCCGCAACCGGATGAGCTCCCGGTGCATATGCAGGTTGGAGCGCTCGTCGGCGCGCATTGCTTCGACATGGCAATCCTCATGGTTCCGCCCTAGCGGCAACCAGGGTTTGCCTTCCGTAAAACCGGCGTTCAGTTCGCCCGACCAGGGCATCGGGCCACGTTCAGCATCCCGTCCAAGCCCGTACCTCTCGTAAGGGTCGACCGCTTCTTCGGGCGTGAACTCGGTGTTTTCCAACCCAAGTTCATCGCCGTAATAAATGAACGGTGTTCCAGGCAGCGTTAGCAGAAGGAACGACGCGACACGCGCTTGTTCCTTTCCAAGGCGCGTAGCAAGGCGCGGCACGTCATGGCTGCCCAACACCCAATTGGGCCAGGCTTCGTTAGGCAGCAGCAGCATGAACTGCTCTATAGCCGCATCCACAAAGCGCGCTTCCCACGGCTCGGTCTTCATTACCTGGTTGTTGAACGGCATGTGCAACATCGGGGCCTCGCGGCCGTAATAGTGCATGAAGCGCGCCAATGGTGCCATAACCTCGCCGATGAAAACGTGAGGACCATGGCGGTCCAGCAGGCGCCGGAATCGGGCGATGAGCTCATGCGTCTCCGGGCGATCGGAGCTGAAGAGGTGGTCCATCCAGCCCGGCGGCCCCGAGCCGAGCGTATCGCTCTGAGGCTCGTCGCGGAAGTACTCGTCCTCGACGAGGTTCATCGCCGAGTCCATGCGGAAGCCGTCAACACCCCGATCGAGCCAGAATAGCATGTCCTTTTCGATCTGCTGGACCACTTCTTCGTTGCGCAGATTAAGGTCCGGTTGGGAGTTGAGAAACAAATGGTAGTACCATTGCCCGGTATTCTCATCCAAGGTCCAGGCACTGTTTTTGGTGTTGTCGATCCAATTGGTCGGCGCACTGCCATCCGGCTTGCCGTCGCGCCAGATGTACCAGTCGCGCTTCGGATTATCCCGCGACGAGCGGCTCTCGATGAACCAAGGATGCTGGTCCGACGTGTGGTTGGGCACAAAATCCATCACCAGCCGCATGCCGCGGCGATGCATTGCTCCCACCATGCGCTCGAAATCGTCCATGTTCCCAAACCGGGGATCGATTTCGGTAAAGCCGCTGATGTCATAACCGGCATCAATCAGCGGCGATTTATAGATTGGTCCCAGCCAAATCAGGTCAATGCCCAGCCACTGCAGGTAATCGAGACGAGAGGTGATCCCATTGAGATCGCCATAACCGTCTCCATTGCTGTCTTGAAATGATAGGGGAAAGATCGCGTAGGCGATGGAATTTTGCCACCACAACATCAGACGGGCTTCGCCTCCGTAAGCGTAAACACGACGCTCCAGCTATCGAGCGTCTCGCCAGTGGCAAAACCCTCGAGCCAGAGATGATCGGCACCCCAGACATTGATACCGTTGAACGGCTCATCAGATAGGTTAGCAACCAGAGACAGGTCCGAGCCATCTCCAAGCGTCCAGGCGACCTTGAGCACCCGGCTGCTGAGCAGTTCATAGCGGCCATTATCGCCTGCCATGCCGGTCAGGCGCGGCATGATCCTAGCTTTCCGCAATTCGATAAGACGGCGGTACAGCTTGGCAAAGCGCGGCGCCTCCCCGTCTTCCATGCGATCCCATTCGAGCTTGGACGCGCGGAACGTATCCTCCGACATGGGATCGGGAGCTTTACCTTCCTGCTGTCCGAAATGCTTGAGTTCGTCCTGCCGGCTCTTGCGAATAGTATCAGCCAAATCGGCGCCAACATCGGAGAAGAACATGAACGGCTGACTGGAACCCCATTCCTCACCCATGAACAGCATGGGAATTTGCGGCGACAACAGGTAAATCGCAGCCCAAAGGCGTGCCTGCCGAGGCGATACCAATTGGCTAATTCGCTCCCCAAAGGGACGATTGCCAGTCTGATCGTGATTCTGCGCATAAGACACAAAAGCCGTAGGCGGCAAAAAGGCGCTCGGCTCGCCTTTCACCCTTTCTTCGTGTTGGAGGAACTCGCCCTGCCAAGCTAAGCCCTCGGCTAAGGCGCGGCCGACCAGATCAATGCGGTTCTCGAAATCGGCGTAATACCACTGCGTCTCCCCGGTGATAGCGGAGTGGAGCCCGTGGTGAACATCGTCGCTCCATTGCGCATCATAGAGCCATGGGGCGCCATCGTCCCGACGCTTGAGCCAGCCAGCCTGATTGTCGGAGTTTTCAGCCACCAGATGCACATGGCGCCCATCTGTCGAGGCCCGGATTTGCTCGGCCAGATCTTGCAGCATGTGCCGAGGGCCGTGGTCGCGAATCTCGTGCACGGCATCGAAGCGCAGTCCGTCGAAGTGAAACTCGTTGAGCCAATAGCGCGCATTTGCAAACACGAAATCGCGCACGGTGGATGAGCCCTCAGAGTCGAAATTGACGGCCGGTCCCCAGGGCGTATCGTACTGGCTGGTCATCAGGGGAGTATAAACCTGCATATAATTGCCCCTGGGTCCGAAGTGGTTGTAAACCACGTCCAAGAACACGCTCAGGCCCTTGTTGTGCGCTTCGTTGATCAAGGCCTTCAGATCATCAGGGCGGCCATAGCTGGAATCGGGGGCAAATAGATGCACCCCGTCGTAACCCCAGTTCCACCGCCCTGGGAAATCAGCCAGCGGCAGTAGCTCGATGGCCGTAATCCCCAGCTCAACCAGATAGTCGAGCTTGTCAATTGCCGCTTTGAACGTGCCTTCCTGGGTAAACGTGCCGACATGCAGTTCATAAAGGATGGTTTCTTCCCAAGGCCGCCCGCGCCAGCTCGCATCCGTCCAGGCAAAGGCGCGCGGATCCATGACTTCGCTAGGTCCGTGCACGTCTTGTGGCTGAAAGCGCGAGGCAGGATCGGGTACTTCAGAGCCGTCCTCAAGCACGAAGCGATAGCGCATGCCAGGTTCCGCTTCGTCGACCGACACCTCATACCAGCCACGCAGCAGCCTGGTCATGGGAACGATCAGATCCAAATCGTAAATCTTGAGCGCCACTGCTTCCGACAATGGTGCCCACAAACGGAATAAAACGCCTTGTGATAGCAGCCGTGTCCCAAATTTCATCTGCTGTTCGCGCTGCAGCGTGCGGCTCACCTGCGTTCTAAATTGATCCATAATCGTTCATTCTCCGGCATAACACTTGCCGGTAACTTAGTCGGTTCACATGCAACGCACATCAACATGAGTTAGTACTTGTAAATACTTGTGCAGCCAATAGCCTCAAAACAATATAGACCCCCTCTCCATACGGAGAGGAGTTCGTTTCGTCTTGACTTTGATTGTGACTAGAACAGCGAGTTCATTGTCGCTGGATGGCTGCCCGTCTTGCCGTTCTGTGGATCGTCCAAGCCGTCGATCTTCTGGCGATCGTCGTCATCCAAAGAGAAGCCGAAAACATCGATATTGTTCTGGATGCGATCCGCATGGGTGCTCTTCGGAATAACGATGAGGTCCTGGTCCAACAAATAGCGCAGGATCACCTGTGCAACAGTCTTGCTGTGCTTCTGCGCGATCGCGTTGATCGTCTCGTCTTCCAGCACTGCGCCGCTGCCCAGGGGGCTATAGCACTCGATCGCAATATTGCGCTGCTGATGCACATCACGGATATCGCGCTGCTGGTACTTGGGATGCAGCTCGATCTGGTTCACGACAGGCACGACGCCAGTCGCATCGATGATCTTGTCCAGGTGCTCGGGCAGGAAGTTGGAGACGCCGATCGAACGGATTCGGCCTTGCTCCCTAAGCTGAACCAAGGCTTTCCATGCGTCCAGATACTTGTCCTGCTCCGGCACGGGCCAGTGGATCAAGAACATGTCGAGATACTCAAGCCCAAGCTTGCGCTGCGTTTCATCGAACGCTGCGATAGCCTCGTCGAACGCATGGGCGCCGTTGCGCAGCTTGCTGGTGATGAACAGCTCTTCGCGGGCAATGCCGCATTCCTTGATGGCCCGGCCGACGCCTTCTTCGTTGTCATAGCCCTCGGCCGTGTCGATGAGCCGGTAACCGGCCTCGACTGCGTCACGGACTGCCTGCGTTGCTTCATCATCCGGCACTTGCCAGACGCCAAACCCCAGTTGTGGGATCGCATGGCCGTCGTTCAATTGAATGTTCGGGACATTGGTTGGCATGATGGATGTAACTGCTTTCCGGTTGAGAATGAGCCGCGCCAGATTGCGGCGACCCCAGGCCCAACAAACGTGCAAACCACCAGTTCCCCGGCGCATCACAGGTTAGAAGCTGCGCGTCTTCTGTTGTAGCAGGCAAGCCCTGGGAGATCATGCCAGCCTGGTTTGGCTCCAGCCTTTGGCATGCTTGAGCTTGCGTGCCTGGTGCCGTAAATGCCCTGCGAGCAGCATCTTGACGGTTGTTGCGGCGTCTCCGTGGCCCAGGGGCGCGATCAGCATGTGCCCGTCGATATTGGTATAGATCGTGGAGTCCTCAACGAAGTAGCTTGCCCGGTGTGGCTCCCCATCGTGCTCGACTTCCACTTCCAAGACCTGTGACTTGCGTTCCATCATGTTGCCGAATCTATCCATGACCGAACATGGGAATGGTGGCCGTTAGCGTCAATTAAACTACGTTACAGCTCGCCAATTGACTGCTGTGCACCAAAAAAACCGGCTTGCATCAGCGCAGGGTCGGCTGCTCTTCCACCGCTGTCGGATTGCTCACCTCCCGCTCCAGGCCCGAGCCCTGCATGAAGCTCACCGCAGCGGCAATAATGGCCAGCACGACGAGAATGGCGATAATGATCAATATGCTTCTGGCGTTCATTTTGCGCTTCCAGTGTTTTTGGTTCAATCGTCCAAGGCGCGGGGAAGTTGCGGCAAGTTCGAATACTTGCGGTATTACGGGTTGCTGGTCCCTTTGCCCGGAACCGTTTAGTATCCGGATACTTCCGATAATAAGCCAACGCGTAGGCACTTGGAACGGGATCGAAAGGGAGCGGCACGCAGCAATGCAGAATATGGTCATGCAGCGTCTCGCTCCGTTTTTCCGCCGAGTTGAAAACAGGGACATTCTTGGCCTTGCCGAACGGGATGCTCTGATCGCCAGCGTTTCAGGTTTCGAGCAGGCGGCCGCGGGTTCCGACATGGTGCGCGAGGGTGACCGGCCTACCCGTTGCACCTTGCTGGTCAGTGGCTTTGCGGCTCGGTACCGCATGGTGGCGAACGGCGAGCGGCAGTTCGTCACGATCCATCTTCCCGGCGACTTCATCGATCTGCATAGCTTTCCCTTGAAAGAAATGGATCACTCCGTCCTCGCGCTGACGGCATGCGAAACCGCGATCTACCCGCACGAAGCGCTCACGACCGTCACTGAACAATTTCCACATTTGACCCGCCTTCTTTGGCTGCTGACGCTGCTTGATGGTGCACTGCAGCGCGAGTGGATTATTTGCCTTGGCCGCCTCTCGGCCGAGGCTCGCGCAGCTCATTTGCTGCTCGAATTAGGCATCAGGCTTGCTTCCGTCGATCTAGGAGCGCCCAATGCGTTTGAGCTTCCCTTTACCCAGCAGGATCTGGCTGACGCACTTGGCCTCTCGGCCGTTCACGCCAATCGCGTGGTTCAAAGCCTGCGCCGGCGAGGCCTTTTGGTTTGGCAATCCAGCCAGGTAATTTTGCCGGACATGGATGGCCTGCGCATCTTGGGTGAATTCGACGAGCGCTATCTGCATCTGGTGCGGGAGCCGCGCTAAGCGCTTACGAACATTAAATGCCACGCCTCTGAAACCCCTGCCATTCCCCACCGTTAGCTAGCCTACAGGAGGCTTCTATGGCAGTTCAAATTCCCTTGCCCAAAGATGCCCGCGCCAGCGAAGACACAGGCGCCGAGCACGTCCACCAGATTGCAGCAGACGTCGCGTACCGTCGCCTGACCATGGTAAACGTGATCTTTGTCGGCATGCCCGGCGCAGGCAGCGGCAATTGGGTGCTGGTGGATGCAGGACTGCACGGCAGCGCCGACCACATCGTGGCAGCTGCTGCAGCGCGCTTCGGCGCTGGTGCCCGTCCGGCTGCCATTGTCCTTACCCATGGCCATTTCGATCACGTCGGAGCGCTTGTTGATCTGCTCGAACGATGGAACTGTCCCGTCTATGCGCATCCGTTGGAAGCACCGTATCTTACGGGTCAGGAAGGCTATCCTCCCCCGGACGCTGCCGCCGATGGCGGGATCATGCCCAAGCTTGCGCCGTTCTTGCCGCGCAATCCCGTCGATGTTTCCAGCTGGCTCAAGATGATTAGCGAGGACGGCACCATCCCTGTTCTTCCCGACTGGCGCTGGCTTCATACGCCCGGCCACACCAGAGGCCACATCTCGCTCTGGCGGGAGCAAGACAGGCTGCTGATTGCTGGCGACGCGGTCGTCACAACAGGTCAGGAGTCGGCTTATGAGATTGCCGTGCAGGAGCCCGAGATGCACGGGCCGCCGCGTTATTTTACTCCGGATTGGATTGCTGCCGAGCAGTCGGCAAAGCTCCTTGCGAGCTTAGAGCCTCAGCTTCTGGTCACCGGCCATGGGCGCGCCATGGAAGGCCCAACCATGCTGGCTGCCTTGCATCATCTCGCAGATAATTTCAGGCAAATCGCCGTGCCGCGTTCGCAAAAATAATCGAAAAGGAGTTTCACCCATGCAATCAGGCCCAACACTCTGGCTCATCTTGTTGACGGTTGGCGTCGCGGCACTCGGCCTCATCATCGCCTTCGGCGCCACGCGCAATCAAAAGCGCAGCCGCCAGGAGCGTCTTGCGACCGAGGCTGCGACTAAGCGCGAATATCAGGCTGAAAGCCGCGACGGCAGCTGACACTCTGATCGGGCACAAAAAAGCCGCTCCAGCCAAAAAGCGGGAGCGGCTAAATTTTATTGCACTTGAGCTTTACGGCTTAAGGACAACCTTGATGCAGCTGTCCTGTTTGTCCCGGAAGGTCTTGTAGAGTTCCGGACCCGCATCAAGGCCAGCACGATGCGTAATCACGAAGCTTGGGTCGATTGTACCATCGACGACCTTCTCCAGTAGCGGTGCCAGATAACGGTGCGTATGGGTCTGCCCGGTCTTGAGAGTCAGCCCCTTGTTCATGAAGGCACCCATCGGCAGCTTGTCCAAAAAGCCTATATAAACGCCAGGCATGGAGATCGTGCCACCCTTACGACAGGCCATGATAGCCTCACGCAAAACGTGCGGCCGGTCCGATCCGACGCGCAGCGATTTCTTGACATTGTCCACCACAGCATCGATCGAGCTGCCGCCGTGTGCCTCAGTACCCACGGCATCGATGCACCGGTCCGGTCCACGTCCGCCAGTCATCTCGTTAAGCGTCTCCATAACGGATTGCTCGTCGAAATTGATGGTTTCCGCCTTGCCGTGGCTTTGCGCCATGGCCAGCCGCTCGGGCACATTGTCAATGGCGATCACCCGGCCGGCACCCAGCATCCAGGCACTCTGGATGGCGAACTGCCCAACCGGACCACAACCCCAGACGGCAACCGTGTCGCCCGGCTCGATCTCAGCGTTTTCCGCCGCCATATAACCTGTGGGAAAGATGTCGGACAGAAACAGCACCTGATCGTCGGTCAGCTCATCGGGCACCTTAATAGGGCCGACATCACCATGCGGCACTCTCAAATATTCAGCCTGCCCACCAGGATAACCGCCGACCATATGGGAATAGCCAAAGAGCCCGGCGGGCGAATGCCCCATCGCTGCCTCGGCGATCTTGGCGTTGGGATTGGTCCGGTCGCACAAGGACCACAAGCCCTTCTGACAAAAGAAGCACTGCCCGCAAGAGATATTGAACGGCACCACCACCCGGTCGCCCACCTTGAACTTGGTGTGCTCCCGGCCCACTTCGACGACCTCGCCCATGGTTTCATGACCAAGGATGTCACCTGATTCCATGGTGGGCATGAACCCGTCATAAAGGTGCAGATCCGAGCCGCAAATAGCGCAGCTGGTCACCTTGATGATGATGTCCTGCCCTTCCTGCAGGGTGGGATCGGGAACGGTGTCGTAACGAACGTCATGCTTGCCGTGCCAGCAGAGCGCTTTCATGAAATGCCTCCCGGGCTTATTTCTTGGCTGTTTCGCCACTTTCGCGCAGAGCGGCATAGCGAAGCGTCACCGGCCCGATGTTCTGGTCCAGCCACTCGGCCATTGAGAGCTCTTCCTGCAGATTCTGGTTCAGGACTGCAGTTGCGCTGCTGTTGCCGGCATGTTCGGAAAGGGCCAGCAGGCTTTTATAGGCCGCAATTTCGAAGTGCTCGAATGCATAGTTCGCAAAGCTATTCTTGACGATTTCGTCAGGCGCTACGGTGTGTCCAAGGGCAGCCATGCTGCCGCTGAACGACAAGACCGTATCCTTGAGCGATGAGTGGTTTTCACCCATACCGCTCAGCAATTGCTCGAGGCGCGCGATCTGGCCCTCGGTTTCGGTGATGTGCTGCTGCAGGCGCTGTGCAACTTCGGGGTAGCGCTCGATCCGGGCCACTTGCGGCTTCATGATTGAAAGCGCCTGGTTTTCCATGGCATGGGCATTGCGCAAGCCGGTGACGAAGATATCGTCTGTTTCGGTCATTGGTCAGTCCTTTGGTGAGCTTGGAAATTCTGCCGGGCTCTTGCCGCGGCACCTCTTTCCCGAACGGCATGCACCATGGTCGGATGCTTCACTAATCTATGTTAGCGGCGTGGCTGATCTGCTTCAGACAAAATAACCCGCGATAATAGGCAGCGCTGTCAAAGCTCCGGCGTTTACTCCAGCAAGGAGCATCCATCATGAGCAAAACCCCAACACCACCCGGCAGCCGCGACGTCCAGTTCCTGACCGAAGAGTTCGGCATTCCCCCGTTCAAGGCCGCAGGGATTGTTGCAAGGCAGCGGGAACAAGCTGAAGCGCTGACCGATGCAGAACTCAAGCGGCAGCAAGAGGCTGACCCGCTGGCGGATATCCCCACGCCCACGCCGCCGTCCAACGATCGCAAGAAAGAGCATGGCGAGGACATGATGAAGCCGCTGACTGGCGGCAACAATCTGCGCGGCGGCGGCTGACGGTTTATTCGTCCTAGTCTTCGCGTCCGGTCCTCACCGCGTCCAAGATCACATCGGGCTCGGTGTCCCGGCGCAGCTCGCTAAGATCATCCTCGATGCCGGTTTCTACGCCCATCTTGTCGGCAATAGCCTGCACCATGGTGATGAGTCGCGTCGTTTCGCGCTCATTAAGCAGGCTGACTTGGAGGTCGAGCTCCGCTTTTTCATCGACCTCAACGGCCATCTGGTTTTGGTTGATTAAAACAAAGGTCGAAAGGAAAATGGCTTCGACGGAGGCCTCCATCGCCAAGATCACCAGCGACGCATCCCAGCGCGGCAGCCCCGGTATCCAGCCCAGATTAATGCCAATCCAGGCGCTGAACACCACAAGGTGAATGTAAACAAACGGCATGCTGCCGGCGAACTTGCTAATCGCCGCCGCAATTCTATCCGGCAGCCGCGCCTTGGCCCGCCGGTTCGCCTTCCACTTGCGGATCGCCGCAATATTGCGGGCGACCGATTGAGGAACGTCTTCGCCGGCAGGGCCTAGGCCAGGGTCGGTCATGCTTAAAAACTCAGAGATGAGCGGCCGCTGCCAGCGTGATCTCGCGATCACGGCGGCGCTGCTTGCTCCGCGGCAGGGGAATACGTAGGCTATCGGCGAACCATGGAATCGTCAGCGCCAGCCCCTCCGCCAGCGCCAGCTTTGGCTCCCAACCAAGCAGTTTCTTGGCCCGGCTGATATCGGGGCGGCGGCGTTGCGGATCGTCCACCGGCAGGGGCTGGTAAACGATTGGGGACGCACTTCCGGTCATTTCCAGAACGATGTCGGCCAATTCGCCGATGGTGAATTCTCCCGGATTGCCGATATTGACCGGCACGCCTGGGTTGGGTGCAACATTCAACAGACTCATCAATCCCGCCACCAGATCGCTCACAAAACAGAACGAACGCGTCTGCTCGCCCGAGCCATAGATTGTCAGTGGCTCGCCCTTGAGCGCCTGCACGATCAGATTGGACACGATCCGGCCGTCACTTGGGCTCATGCGCGGCCCGTAGGTATTGAAAATACGCACCACCCGTGCATCCACCCGGCCCAGCCGCAACATGTCAAAGCACAACGTTTCGGCAGCCCGCTTGCCTTCATCGTAGCAGGCACGCGGCCCCGTGCAGTTCACATGGCCCCAGTAATCTTCCTGCTGCGGGTGCTGTTCCGGATCGCCATAAACCTCGCTTGTTGACGCCTGGAGGAACGCCGCCCCATGTTGCTCGGCCAGATGCAGCAGCTTGCTTGTACCAACAACGCTCGTCATCATGGTGCGGATCGGATCGGCTTGATACTGCGGCGGCGAGGCCGGGCATGCAAGGTTGTAAACCTGGTCGATCGGCTCTTCGAACAAAGGCAATTCGCAGATATCGCCCTCCACCAGCCGGAACGCCGGATGGTTCTTCAGCGCCCGCACATTGGCCAGTGAGCCGGTCTGGAAATTATCGATGCAGATCACGCGATGACCCTGGGCCAACAGCGCATCGCACAGATGAGAGCCGACAAAGCCTGCTCCGCCCGCCACCAGAATGGTCTTGTTTCCGTCCGATCTGATCATCGTTTTATCCCTTGTGAGCGGTGCGGCTTTTGGTGTGGTGCTCGATCCCGAGCATGGCGATTAATTCGCCCGATCGTGCCGTCGAGGTGTGTTCGGCCAGCACATAGCGCCGAGCCGATGACGCGAGGGCTTGGCGCTGCTTCTCACTGGTTCGCGTCAACGTTCGAACGACGTCTTCGGTGCCCTTGGCCAGAACGATGGCTTCACCGGGTGGCAGTAATTGATCGAGCCCATCCCAGATGTCGCTGATAACGGGCGTGCCGCACGCCGACGCCTCGAACAGCCGCACGCTAGGGGACCACCCCGCCGCGATCATATCGGCCCGCGTAACGTTGAGCGTAAATCGCTGCCTGTTGTAAAAGGCGCGATGCTCCGCGGGTGGCAGATGCTCGATCCGCTCGACGTTCGCTGGCCACTTAATGTCGGCCGGAAACTGCGACCCAGCGACGACGAAACGCAGATGCGGCAATTGCCGCGCCGGCTCGATCAACAGCTTTTCAAGTGTCGGCTGCCGGTCGTCGCTATAGGTCCCAAGATATCCCAGATCCCAATGCTTAGGATCATCGGTCGGCCCGTAGCGCTCCGCATCGACCGAGCAATAAAGCGGCATCGCCGAGCGGGCCCCGAACTCCTCTTCCAGCCGCTCTAGCACCGGACCGCCGGAAAACGAAAAATAGATGTCGAACAAGCCGATCTGCCGCTTGGCCAGGTATTCCTCATCGCCCCGACCAAGCTTGGCGAGTGTTACGGGCGTGTCGATGTCGTAAAAACACAATTTCGGCAGGTCCAGCGCATGCAGCGCATCGATAATTGCCACTCCATCGGGAACATAGGACCCCACGATCACCGCGCCCGCGGCCCTGAGTTCAGGCGTAAACCGCGCCAGCAGATCGTCCACGCCATGGTAGTACTGCAGCGTGCAGAAATCGGGATCAGGCAGGTCCCGGTTGCTCGCATACCAGGGTACATCGCGCTCAAGAAACAGCACGCGTTGCCCGTGGCTCTCGAGTCCACGGATCAGTGCCCGAAAGGTCGTGGCATGCCCATTGCCCCATGAGGAGGACAGCGATAGTCCGAGAACAATGATGTCGTAGGGCGCACTCATTCGGCCGCCTCGATCTGCCGACGGGCAGATGACTGGAAGATCTGGTCAGCCTCGATCGCCCGGTGCTGGTAGGTATGCTCGCGCAACACCCGCGCCAGCGCCGCCTGGCCGATCTGCTGCGCCCGTTCTGCCGTTAGCCCCGCCATGATTGCGGCAACGTCCTGACCATCGCGGGCAACGAGCACTTCCTCATCAGGTTGGAGGAACAGCTCGATGCCTTCCCAATAGTCGGTAATGAGGCAGGCTCCCGCGCCTGCCGCCTCGAACACCCGCGTCGCGGGCGAAAAGCCATTCTCGGCCATGCTGGCGCGGGAGATATTGAGCACCGCTTTGGGCGTCACGTTAAAAGCGTTGTGGTCTGCCGTCCCCACATGGCCGAGGTAGGTGACATTGGCGGACATTGCTTTGTCGCCCCAGCCGGACCCGCCGAGGAGGAACTTCTGACCAGGTGTGCGCGCGGCAGGCTCAAGAAAGAACTGCTCCACCCGTGCTTCCCGATCAGGGAGCCGATTGCCCAAAAAGCCCAGATCGCCCGTAAAGCGTGGCTGCGTTTCAACAGGATGATGCGTGCTTGGATCAAGCGCATTATAGATAGGGATGCAGTCATGCGCTCCCATTTGGCGATAGGCATCTACCACCGGATCGCCGCCGCCATAGGTCAAGATGAGGTCGATCGATTGTAGCGCCCGGTGCAGCGGATGGTCCGGCGCGCCGCGCAATTCGGCAAGTGTTGCCGGCGCATCCACGTCCCAGAAAATCTTGAGGGCGTTGGGCCGCGCGGATCGGAGGATCTCAGCGAGCAGCAGATTGTCCTCAAAGCCGACCCCGCTGGCCTTGACCACGACGTCGGCATGCCGCGCTTCCGCCGCTACGCGCTTGAGCGCTTCGATTGTGCCGTCATACACCACCACCCGGCACCAATTGGGCGGATCGATATCGCGGTTTTTTTGGCGGTCATAAACATCGGGCTCGTAGAAGGTGATGTCATACCCCTTCTCGCTCAGCGCCCGCAGCATGCCCCTGTAGTAGGTGGCTGCGCCATTCCAATAGGCCGACAGCAGGCTTGAACCATAAAACGCAATCTTCATTGTGCAGCCTCAAGGTTTTCGAGCTGGTCAATCACGCGGACCGAACCCACTTGCGCCAGAATGACGAGCAGTTCCTCAACGCGGTGGCGGCAGGTATGGCGCGCGCGGATGGTTTCCAGGCCGTTGCGGGAGAGTGTTTCCGCCAGGCCGCTATCGCTCAGCACTTCGCGCAACAGCGTCTTCATCTGCGTGCCATCCTTGGCGAAGAGGAAATCCTGCCCGGGCCGGAACAAGGCCTCCGCATCGTCCCAGGGCGCCGAAAGCAGCGGAATGCCGCAAGCAAGCGCCTCGAACATCCGGATGGTCGGAATACCAGGCAGCGACTGCACATAAGGCCGGCGCGGAATATGCATGGTGACCCGATGCCGGGCGAACGCCGCTGGTGCGTCCGCATTGGCGATCCAGCCGCGATAGTCGAGCCCTGCTTGCTCGACAGCAGCAATGGCTTGTTCCGGATAGCGCACGCCACGCACTGTTCCGGATAATCCCAAAGCTTGTGCAGGCTCGATCAGGAATTGGCTGATCTCGGCCGTACGTTCGTCATCGCCCCAATTGCCGATCCAGATCAGGTCCTGCTCTCGCGCGATCTCCGGCAACGGTCGGAACAAGGCGTCGTCCGCCGCCTCGTGCCAAGTAAAGACCTGATGTCCCCACCCAGCCTTGAGATAGCGCTGACGCAAAGTCTCGCCGAACGCGAGGACCCCGTCACAGTCGGCAAGCGACAGGCCCGCGATGTCCTTTTCAGCCGAGACGGCCCGGTGATGCGTGTCGTGGAACAGGAGGGTGAACTCGGCACCGTTGCGGCGTATCCGCCCGATCCGCTCGACCAACGCTGGCTCGGTCCATTCATGCACCAGGACGACATCGGCATCCTGAAGAGCTGCTTCGTGGTCGAATTCGGCGCCATATTGCTCCGACTGAAGCATGGGAAAGTCGGTCTTAAACCGCTCGATGGCAGTGTTGCCTTGCGTCTGCAGCAAGTTCTGCCGGCTCCAGGCGTCCACCGGTTCGAGCGCCCGCACATGGTGCCCGCGCCGCGTGAGGTCGCGCATCACGCCACGCAAAAAATGTGCGTTACCATGGTTCCAATCCGATACCAGCGAGTGCGTGTAAAAAACAAACCGCATCGGCTCAAGCCTCCATGGCTGCAGCCGGGTGCAGCAGATGATCGTAGATCGATTGCATGGCCGCTGCTTGTGCTTTGAGCGTGAACCGCGCCGCGCGCTGCCGCGCGCCTGTTGCCAGTTCATGGCGCAGGGCATCATCGGCCGCGAGCCGGTTAATTGCAGCTGCAAATGCCCTGGCATCATCAGGAGGCGCAAACAGCGCTACCCCGTCCCAAAGTTCCCGATAAGTCGGAATATTGGCCAAAACCAGCGCCGCTCCAGCCTGTGCTGCCTCAAGCGGCGCCAGCCCGAACGGCTCATAGCGCGATGGTGAGGCGACGATGGCGGCCTTGGCCATCCATTGCTTGATGTCGCTATGAGGCAACTCGCCCAATTGGCGCACATTGCGTAGTGTACGAGCTTGCCCGTTCGGCCCCTTGGCGGCTCCCGCCATGATCACCGGCCAAGCCGAGAATGCCGCAGCAGCATCGAGCAGCGCGCCGTTCTTGCCCTCGTCCCACCAGCGCCCGGCCGCAAACACCAGCGGCTCCTTGCCTGCCGGCGTCTCAGTGCTTCGCGTCCCGTTATAAACAACGCCCAGGCCATCTATCTGCCCATAGCTCGCCCGCAACATGGCGGCATGTGCCTGGCTCGGTGCGACGACAGCGTCGGCGGCATCAAACCCGGCGCGGTTGCGGCGGAATTGCCATTGCCAGTCAGACGGCACGGCACTGTTCCGCACAGCGGCAAACCAGGTGACGACGCATGAGTGCGACACCACCAGCACCGGCACATCGGTTTTGAGCCCACAAGCTTGCGATGGCAGGTTCAAGTGGACAAGATCGATCTCCTGCTGCTCGACCAGCGTCGCGATCAACTCCTGGATCCGGTCAAGCTCGCCTTCGTGGCTTGCCGTCCAGTCGAGCGGCGCATCAAACCAGATCAACTGTCCGAGTTGTTCCGCTTCTGCGGTCTGAGCGGCGTTGGGTTTGGGACCGAACCCGGCAAAGGTGAAGGCATAGCCGCCGTCCACTAGGCTTGCCGCCAAATCCATGGCATAGCGCCAAACGCCGCCAACGGCGTCCACCGTGATGAGGATGTGAAACGGCTGTCGGGCTAAGGCGAGATTGGACGAGAGCGAGGGTGTGCCGAACTGAACGAACCCCGTCATGCACGCACCCTGCGCAATCCCTCGCGCGTTTCGCTATCTTGACCCGCCAGCCAATCGGCGAGATCGCGAAGACCATCCCTCCAGCCCGTCTTGGCATGCCAATCGAGTTCGGCTTCAAGGCGGCTCGTTTCAGCCACGAAATAGAGTTGGTCACCCTCGCGCCATTCATCGCGACTGACCGACAATGGATTGCCCACGATCTGCTCGATTTCGCGCAGCACCATGTTGAGGCTCACCGCATTGCGCGGCCCGCCACCCAAATTGAAAGCGCGCCCATGGACCTTGCCAATATTGGCCAGCACGCCACGATAAGCAGCAACGGCGTCGCGAACATGCAGGATATCGCGCACCTGCTTGCCATCACCATAAATGGTGATTGCCTCGCCCTCGAGCGCCCGGATCAGGAAGTGTGCGACCCACCCCTGGTCTTCCGTGCCGAACTGTCGCGGACCATAGATGCAGCTCATCCGCAGCACAGCAGTTGGCAGATCGTATGAGCGGGCGTAGTCGAGCACATATTGATCGGCCACGCCCTTGGAGCAGCCATAAGGGGTGCAGAAATCGAGTTTGCGGTCTTCGTTGATGCCGCGCGTGCGAATCAACTCATCACCCGGCACGTGCCGCCCGTCGATTTCGACCAGACGCAGATCGCTCAAGCCGCCATAAACCTTATTGGTGCTTGAAAGGATGATCGGCGCGAATCGGCCGGCCTTCCGGACAGCTTCGAGCACGTTGAGCGTGCCACGTGCATTGACTTCGAAATCTTCGATTGGCTCGACAAGGCTGGTGGTCACAGCCGTTTGCGCTGCGAAGTGATATACAGCCGAAGCATCTGCTAGCGCTTGGTCGAGCGCCGCTGTGTCCCGCACATCGGCAATAGACACTTGCAAGCGCTCGCCATGCCGCTCCTGCAGCCAGGCCAGGTTCTGCTGCACGCCGCCACGACTAAGGTTGTCCACCACGCGCACCGCCTCGCCGTCGCTCAGCAAGGCATCGGCCAGATTGGAACCGATAAAGCCGGCGCCTCCAGTGATGACAATGGGATTGGCGTTGGAACTCAACGGCGGTGTTTTCTTCATGAAACAAGACCTCGCTCTTCGAGTTGACGCTTCATCTCGGCACCGCGGTCGACTGCCTGAGCTTCCCGCACCCAGCCGGCGAGTTCATCCAGCGAGTCCTCGAGCCGGAACCGGGGCTCGAACCCGAGCAGTTCCCGCGCCTTGGAAATATCGGCAAAGCAATTGCGGATATCACCCGATCGGGCCTTGCCCATGATATCAGGCGTGAGGTGCGAAACACCCATGGCATTGGCCAGCATCGTTGCCACATCGGCAATGGCATAGGCATTGCCGCTGCCGACGTTGATAACGTGACCAGAAGCTGATCGTTGCTCCAGCGCCAGGCGGAAGGCGCGTGCCACGTCGCGCACATGCACAAAGTCGCGCTTTTGCCGACCGTCCTCGAAGATCATCGGCTTTTGCCCGTTGATCAGCCGCGAGGCAAAGTTCGCCAGCACACCTGTATAAGGGTTGGAAAGCGCCTGGCCCGGTCCAAAAACATTGAAGAGGCGTAAGGCCACGGCGTCCACGCCATAGGCTTCGCCGCAAATCAGCACGGCCCGTTCCTGCACATATTTGGTCAAGGCATAGATCGATGCCAAATCCACGGGTTTCTGTTCATCGGTCGCAACAGGGGTGAGCGGTGTGCCATCAGCAGCAGAAAGGTCCCAGCGTGCCGACTTGATGTCGGCGCTGCGCCGGCGCCCGGAGCTATGATTGCTGCCGTCCTGTGCCTGGTAGAGGCCCTCGCCATAAACGCTCATGGACGAGGCAACCACGATCCGCTTGATCGGCGTGCCGATCATGGCTTCCAGCAAAACAGCCGTGCCTAGATCGTTGCCGCCGACATAGCGGGCGATCTCATACATCGACTGCCCGACGCCAACTTCGGCAGCAAGATGAATGACGCCATCGATATCCCGAAGCGCGTCGCTGACTACCGCCTTGTCGCGCACATCGGCGCGGATCAGTTCAACCCCGGCCGGTACATTCGCTGCCGCATCGCCATGCACCTGATCGATGAAACTGTCCAGAACGCGGACCTGGTAGCCTTGCTCAAGCAACTCCTCGCAAACATAACGTCCGATAAAGCCGCATCCACCTGTCACTAAAATCTGTTTCATGTCCGCCCATCTGCAAGGTACTTACCTTCACTAGGAAGCGCTGCTGCGGGGACAAGTTCCGGCAGCCCGGAACGGCTGCTCTCTCTGTTTGGCTGCTTGTTGGCTTAAGCATGGGTTCTACCAAGCTACAAAGCTCAACGAATCCGCCGAGTCATAGGGGCTGTATTCTCGCGAGCGGTATGTGGTTCAGGCATGGCTTGTCTGGCTGGCACATTATCTTGAGTTAAGCGGAACGCGTCTTTGCAGTTGCATGGACTCGCGGATTTGATCAGCCGGACTCTGCAGTGACTCCGGGCTAGGTCTTCGATGAAAGGCCGCTAGCAAAGACACACCAGCCAAATCCATGTTTGGTCCGCAAGGAACAAAGCTTGCCGCTACCCTGTTGCTGGTTTGAGGCTAGGCCGCAAGGCCGATCGAAAGGGCAACAATAATGAAGATCGTGGTACTGGGTGCCGGTTACGTAGGTTTGACAACCAGTGCCTGCCTTGCCGAACTCGGCCACATCGTCACCTGCTGCGATGTCGACGGCGCCCGTATCGCTTCGCTGCAGAAAGCGCAGATCCCGATCTACGAGCCGGGTCTTTCCGAACTCGTTGCGGCCCAGACGGAAGCTGGACGGCTGTTTTTCACCACCCAGTCCAGCAAGGCCACAGGTGCTGCCGACGCCGTGTTCCTTGCCGTAGGCACCCCATCGGACGATAGCGGCGACATCGATCTTTCCTATGTGGACGCTGCTGCGAGGACCATTGCTCCCTATCTCAAGTCCGGCGCGATCATCGTTCTTAAATCCACCGTTGTCGCGGGCACCGCCCGGCGTGTCAAAGCCCTTGTGGATGCCAGCCGCGGTCGTAAGGACATTGCAGTCGCCTCAAATCCCGAATTCCTGCGCGAAGGCTCGGCGATCAAGGACTTCCTCCATGCCGACCGCATCGTCATCGGCACCGACGAGCCACACTCGGAAGCGGTGCTGCGCAAGATCTATGCGCCGCTTCTGCTGCGCGGCATCCCGCTCGTCGCCACCGAAACAGTCAATGCCGAACTCATTAAATATGCCGCCAACGCGTTACTAGCTCTCAAGATCGGCTTCATCAATGACGTTGCCGACCTGTGCGAGAAGCTGGGCGGCGACGTGACGGCAGTTGCCGATGGCATTGGCCGTGACCACCGCATCGGCAGTGCGTTCTTGGCTGCCGGTCCGGGCTTTGGCGGCTCGTGCTTCCCCAAGGACACCCGCGCGTTCGCCAGCACTGGCCGCCGCCATGGCGCGCCCCAGCCGCTGGTCGAAACGCTGATCGAACGCAATGAAAGGCGCAAGCAGGCTCTTGCCGAGCGCATCATCGACGCCGCGCCGCTCGATGGCCGCATCGCGATCCTTGGCACGAGCTTCAAGGCCAACACCGACGACGTCCGCGACGCCGCCGCCCTCACCATCGTGCCCCTGCTGGTCGAAGCCGGCCTTGACGTGCACCTGCATGACCCCCAGCCCCAGGGCGCCAAGCGCCTGCTGACCGGCGTACATTGGCACGACACGGCCCTCGGAGCCGCCCGCGACGCCGACGTGACCGTGGTCCTCACCGAATGGGAGGAATACCGCACGCTAAGCTTGCCGAAGCTCGCCAAGACCATGCGCGGCCGCATGCTGCTCGATTTCCGCAACATCATTGATCGCGATCGTGCCGCTGCCGCGAGCCTTGCCTACCAGGGCCTTGGGCGCTCGGCCGTAACTACCCCGCCGGCCCGGCGGGGCAAGGGTTCGCCCGCTATGGCCAGCGTTGCCGCCTCCCCCGCCTGATCCCATCAACCGCAAGGAGCCATTCTCATGAGCAGTTCCAATACCACCACTGACCACGATGAAATCCGCAAATGGGCCGAGTCCCGCGATGGGCACCCCGCCATGGTCGATACCAAAGGCAAGGGCGGCATCCTGCGTATCGATTTCGGCGAGCCCGAGGACAATCTCAAGCAGATCGAATGGGACGAGTTCTTCCAGATTTTCGACGAGAACAAGCTGGCCTTCCTTTATCAGGACAAGACCGCCGATGGCGGCGAAAGCCGCTTCAACAAATTCGTCAATCGTGATTGAGGCCACCCCCATGAATGTTTCGCTCCTTCCTGGCGAGCAGATGCAGGCGGCTGTGGTCACCGGGCCCGGCACGATCGCCATCGAGCGCCATGGCTTGCCTGCTCCGGGCGACGGCCAAGTCCGGGTGCGCCTGGAAGGATGCGGCGTCTGCGCGTCCAATCTTGGGCCGTGGTCAGGCCCTGAATGGATGAAGTTTCCCACTGAACCAGGCGGTCTTGGCCATGAAGGCTGGGGCGTCATCGATGCCGTCGGCCGCAATGTCGTGGGTCTGGCTGAAGGGGATCGCGTCGCGGCCTTGTCCTACCATAGTTATGCCACTCACGATATTGCGGACGCCGCAGCCGTGGTGAAACTACCGCCCGAACTAGATGGCATAGCCTTCCCCGGCGAACCGCTGGGCTGCGCCATGAACATCTTCAAGCGCTGCGAGATTTCCGCCGGCCAGACCGTTGCTATAGTCGGCATCGGTTTCCTTGGCGCCTTGCTGACGCAGTTAGCGGTCGGGGCAGGGGCCCGCGTCATCGCGATCGGCCGACGGCAGTTTGCGCTTGATCTCGCGGCCAAGCTCGGCGCTTCCGAAACCATCCTCATGCATGATCACTGGCAGATCATCGAGCAGGTCAAGCAATTGACGGGCGGCCGGTTCTGCGACCGGGTCATCGAGGCCGTCGGCAAGCAATGGCCGCTCGATCTTGCCGCCGAGCTCACGGCTGAGCGCGGCCGTCTGATCGTTGCAGGTTACCATCAGGACGGCCCTCGCCAGGTCAATATGCAGATGTGGAACTGGCGCGGCTTCGACGTCATCAACGCCCATGAGCGGGACCCGGCCATGTATACGCAGGGCATTCGGGACGCGATTGCAGCGGTTGCGGACGGACGTCTCGATCCGACACCGCTTTATACCCATACCTATGCGCTATCCGAACTGGACACCGCACTCAATGCCACGCGCGACCGGCCGGAGGGCTTCATGAAAGCCCTGGTGCTGTATCCATGAGTTCGGCTATCGCGTCGCGCTCAGCCTTTGCTCGCCCCCGGATTGGTTTCCTGGGCACCGGCCGCATTGGGCTTGTCCGCATGCAATCTCTGCTCGACGAAGACATTATTGAGCCAGCAGTCGTCTCTGATCCATCCCCCGAAATGGCCCAGTCCGCGCGTCAGCTTGCGCCTAATGCCGAGATCGCTGCCTCGTTCGAGGAGATGCTGGAGCATGATCTGGATGGTGTGGTCATCGCCACGCCCAGCGCCCTTCATGCCGAGCAGTCGATCAAGGCCTTGAACCGCGGTATGGCGGTCTTTTGCCAGAAGCCTTTGGGCCGCACCAAGGACGAGGTCGACGCGGTGATCGCCGCCGCCCGCACCGCAGATCGTGCCCTAGGTGTCGACCTCTCATACCGCTACACCTCCGGCATGCAACAGATACGCTCCCTGATCCAGTCGGGCACTCTGGGACCAATCTTTGCCGCCGACCTCGTCTTCCACAACGCCTACGGTCCCGATAAGCCATGGTTCTTCGACAAGGCACTCTCGGGCGGAGGCTGCGTCATGGATCTGGGCGTTCATCTCGTCGATTTAGCCCTTTGGGCCCTTGATTTTCCCGACGTGACCTCCGCTAGCGGTCACATGTTCAGCGGCGGCAAGCCCATCGCGCGCGACAGCGACCAAGTCGAGGATTTCGCCAACGCGAGCATCACCCTGTCCACCGGAGCCGTGGTGCGCATCACCACCTCTTGGCACCTTCATGCCGGTACCGGTGCGGTCATCGAAGCTGACTTCTACGGCCTCCAGGGCGGCGCAAGCTTTAGCAATGTCGGCGGCTCCTTCTTCGATTTCACCGCTCGCCACAACACAGGCACCAATACCGTCGTCTTGAGCGAACCGCCCGAGATCTGGTCCGGCCGCGCCGCCATCGATTGGGCGCGTCACCTTGCACAAGGCGGCCGGTTCGATCCGGCGGCCAATAGTCTTTCCACGGTCGCCGACGTCCTTGACCGCATCTACGACCGTTAGGAACACAATGACGGCTTCCAAGCGTATTGGCATTCTGACCTTCCACCGCTGCATCAACTATGGCTCCTATTGGCAGGCCCGCTGCCTTGCCGAGGGCTTGCGCGCGCGTGGCCATGATGCCGTACTGCTTGATCACCATTCCCGCCGGATCAATCTGGCCGAATGGCGCTGCGCCCTGCGGCCCATTCCCGACGCCCCGGCAAATCAGAACCGCTCGGCCTATGTCGAAAAAGCCCGCAAGTTTTTTGCGGCTTTTGATGGCCTTCCCCTGTCGCAGCCCTTTCCGCTCCATGAGCCCGAACAAAGCGAAGCCTGCGACCTTGTCCTTGTCGGCAGCGATGAGGTGTGGAATCTGCGTCACCCCTGGTATGGCGGCAAGGGCGTGTTTTATGGCGAAGGCCTCACCGCCAAGCGCCTTGCCTCTTACGCCGCAAGCTTTGGCAATCAATCGGCGTCCGGCGGTCTCGATGACTACTGGTCTTCCCGGCTGGAGCGGTTCGATGCAATTTCCGTGCGCGACCGCAACTCGCAAACCCTCGTTGCCGAGGCCACCGGCCGTTTGCCGCCGCTGGTGCTCGACCCCTGCCTGCAATTCGGTCATCTGATCCCGAAGACTGCCATGCCTGGGTCCGATGGTCCCTATGCCGTTGTTTACGGCCATGGCTTTCCTGATTGGCTTATCAAATCGGTCGCCACTTGGGCTCGCGATCACGATGTTCGGCTCGTCAGCGTAGGCTACGAGAATGCCTGGGCACATGAGCAGCGCATCGACGCTGGACCGATGGAATTCGCGGCGCTCATGGCGGGCTCGCGTGCGGTTATCACCAATTTCTTCCATGGTTGCGTGTTTGCGCTCGTAAACGGCAAGCCATTTGTCACCGCTCCGTCCGATTATCGCTTCAACAAGGTCCGCGACCTCGTCGCAGCGCTCGGGGCCGAACGACACATGGTTTCGGACAGCACCAGCGCCGCCGACTACGACGCCATCTTGGGCACGGCGCTCCACCCATCTATCGCCCATTCTATCGCCGCACTGCGCGTTCAGTCGGACAGCTATCTGAGCAATGTCCTTGCCTGACGAAGCGGTGAGCCTGCGCGACATCCGTAGGGCCGGTCTCTGTATCGGCTGCGGCACCTGTGCCGGTACCTCTGCTCTGCCAGAGCTCAGCATGGCATTCGACGCCTATGGACAATACAAGCCGCAGGCCGTCCCGCGGGTAGAGCGCGAACGCTCATCGCGCCTTGCGCAAACCTGCCCCTTTTCGCCCTTCGCTCAAGACGAAGACGATCTCGCTAGCGTCCGCTTCCCGCAAGCGCCGCACCGGGACACGCGGCTCGGGCGCTTTGAAGCAGCCTATGTCGGCGCCGTTGCCGAACCACCATTCCGCCAGCAGGGCAGTTCGGGCGGCATGGTCACCTGGGTGGCCGCGCAATTGCTGCAGCATGGCCTAGTCGATGGCGTCGCCCATGTGCGCCCCGGCGAAGGCGGCAAATACTTCGCCTATGGTATTTCTCGCGATATCGAGAGCCTGTACCGCGGCGCCAAGTCCCGCTACTATCCTGTAGAGCTATCCGGTGTCTTGGAGGAAATCCGCACTACGCCGGGCCGCTACGCCGTAGTCGGTATTCCCTGCTTCATCAAGGCCGTCCATCTCGCCCGCCGGCAGGACCCGGTGCTCGCCGAGCGCATCACCCATACGCTTGGTCTCTTCTGCGGACACATGAAAAGCGCCCGTCTGGTGGAGAGCTTTGCCTGGCAGATGGACACGACCATTGAGGCAGTCCAGCGGCCCGAGTTCCGCCTCAAGGGTGCCGAACGTCCGGCTAATTGGTACACCGCGCAATTGACGCTCAAGGACAGTTCCGTCCGCCAAAAGGATTGGTGGCATTTGGGCGATGGTGATTGGGGTGCCGGTTTCTTCCAGAACTCGGCCTGCAATTTTTGCGATGATGTGCTGGCCGAGACAGCTGACATCTCCTTCGGTGACGCTTGGGTTGAGCCCTATTCCTCCGACTGGCGCGGCACCAATGTCGTCGTCGTCCGCTCACCTCTGCTGCGGGACTTGGTCGAGCAGGGCATGGGTTTAGGACAAGTTGAGTTCAAGCCGGTCGATGCCGACTACATTGCCAACACCCAAGCCGCCGGTTTCCGGCAGCGCCGCGAAGGCCTGGCTTATCGGCTCACCTGGCGCCGCCGGGGATTAAAGCCGCGCAAGCGCGTCGCCCCGAGCAACCAACTGCCCTTCCAGCGCAAGCTCATCTACCGCCTGCGCTATGGCATCAGCGCTTGGAGCCATCGCATGTTCTGGCTGGCCCGCTGGCAGCAGGCGCCCGCCATCTACATCACTTGGGCGCATGCGGCGTTACGGTTCTACCATGGGCTTGCTTATGGCCGCGGCCGGATCGGAGCCATCGCCAAGCGCCTCAAGTTGACGCGTGGCGATGGCTGAGGCTTAAACCAGCAATGCCGGCGTTTCCATAAGCGATGCCTTGGCCTGCATGCCGGTGTTCGGCGCATAGCGCTCGATCATCTGCGCGCAGAACTCGGCAAATTCCTCGGGCACTTGCGGAGCACTGGTGTGGTGCGGGGCAATGCCGCGATGCTCGGGCGTAAAGCAGAAGGTGACGGTGACATTGATATCTTCGAGTGCCTGCATCTGCCGGTCGAACCAGTCGAGCGCATTGGGCCGGAAGCTGTCGGCCCAGGAAAGGCCCGTGCGCATATGGGTCACTCCAAGCCGCTTCATCCAGGCAACCGCATCATCGAGCCGTGGATCGTGGTAGTGGAACCACTGCACCAAGCCCATTTCGGGCGTGTGCTTGGCAAATTCTTCCAGTGCCGGCTTGGGCGTGCCGTCCTCGCGCAGCAGCCCCATGTAGAAGTGCCGGTAATAGGACGATCCTTCCGCCTCGCGGTGGCGGGTCGTGGCTTCCCACTCGCGCGGCAGATCAAAAAGGCTGTACCACTGGATGCGGTCGGCATTGCCCTTAAGCAACTCGGCCGTGCGCTGCAATCCCCAGAGTTGCACTTCCTCGGCACCAAAAGTGGAAATGCCTACCTCGCTGACCCAGATCGGCAGATCGGTCACGGCGCGGATCTCATCAAGCTTTTTCGGCCAATCGTGGATCTGCCATAAATTCCAGTCCAGCGGAAAACCATGCACTGCCACGGCGTTGACGCGGTCCAGCACGCCATAATTCTTCATGCGCGTCATGAAGCCTGGGTCGATCGGCGATATGCCGCCAAGCACGCGGGTGACATTGGGGTTGGCTGCCGCGATGGCATCGGCCGCCAAATTGACCATGGTGCCGAACTGGGTCCATTCGGGATCGATCTCGGGGTCCCAATGAGATTTGTTGTTCGGCTCGTTCCAGATCATGGCCGCTTCGATCATGCTTTAAGCTCCCTTACTCGGATAAATGGGAAAGGCGTGCGGCGACTGCTGTGCCGCCCGGCAAATGTAGACTTCGGCTTCCGGATGCGCCGTGATCTCAAATCCCGCACTGCGCAGCATGGCTTCAGCGCAAGCGGCATTGGGCACCCACCAATTGGTGGGATCATTGGAATAGCGGTGCTCGATGAAATGCAGCTTGGGATAGCCCGGTTCGTCGAACAGATCGTAGTCCGAAAAAGCGTAGTTTTCCGCCACCGGCAGCACATCCTTGCTGCCGCGCTGCATGGATTGAAAGATCATCAGGTCGCCCGCTACGTGCTCGCGGATCAAATCGAGCGCCAGGAGCGGATGGCGCAGATGGTAAAGCACCCCCATGAAGATCACGACGTCGAATTTCTCGCCCAAGGCGCCAATGTCGTAAACCGACAGCTTGCGAAACTCGATGTCGGCCTCTGCGACCTCGGCAGCAAAGCGTGCCTGGTTGAGATAGACATCATCGAAGTCGATCCCCAGCACCCTATCGGCCCCGCGCTTCTTCATCTCGATGGAATAGAACCCGGCATTGCAGCCGATATCGAGTACCGTCTTGCCGGTCAGATCAGCCGGAATAGCATCGGCGATCTTGCGCCATTTGATGTTGGGATAATCGCCCAGGAAGTGTTCGGGCGCCGTTCGCACCCCACCAAGATCGAGATTGTGAAACCAAGGTCCAAGCGCCTCCACCTTCTGGCGGATTTCAGCGATGGGCAGGGTCATGGGCATACCTCTTATTGTTGTTCAGGCAATGGTTTCGTTCATGGTCAGCACCTTGCCACCCCAACCGCCCCAGACGATCGTGGTGATAGACGCCGGCGAAATCTCAAGGCGTGGCCAGGCATCGATCGGCAGGCCAAGCACGAAGCTCACTACCGATTTGATGATGTCGGCATGGGTCACCAGCACGAACCGGCCATCGGCATTCTGCGCCACAAGCCGGCGGACCAAGCCAACCACACGCCCCTGCACGTCGAGCATCGTTTCCCCGTTCGGCGTCTCGGCCATGCTGCGCATGCTGTTCCACATGCGCCACTCTTGGAGCTTGTTGAGTTCGTCGAAAGTCGAACCCGACCAGTTCCCGAAATCCACCTCGTCAAGCTCGTCTGCAATAGTTACCGGCATATCGCCACACGCATCGGCAATCGCTGCGGCCGTTTCCTGCGTCCGCTCGCGCGGGCTGGCAAAGATCGCCTCGAACCGTTCTTGGCTCATGCGCGCACCGAGCCGCTTCGCCTGCGCTAGCCCATCTTCGCCCAGGCGAATCCCCGGAGCCCGCCCCGCCAGATAGCCGCCCACATTGTCATGGGCCGCGTGGCGAACGAGGTAGAAGACTACGCTCACTCAGCCGCCCCGAGCATCGGCTCGTCGGTTCCCGCAATGAAATCCTCCAGCCGCCGGCGCGCTTCATCGTCGGTGAACTGGCGTGGCGGCGACTTCATGAAATAGCTCGACGGTCCCACCAGCGCCCCGCCGATGCCACGGTCCAGCGCCAGCTTGGCGCAGCGTACCGCATCGATCACCACGCCAGCTGAATTGGGGGAATCCCAAACTTCGAGCTTCAGTTCGGCGCTGAGCGGCACGCCGCCAAAGGTTGTCCCTTCCAGCCGGATGAACGCCAGCTTGCGATCCGTCAGCCACGGCACGTGATCGCTTGGCCCCACATGCACATCCCCGGCTGGGAGCGGCACATCGATCTGGCTGGTTACGGCTTGCGTCTTGCTGATCTTTTTGGATTGCAGCCGCTCCCGCTCGAGCATGTTGAGGAAATCCGTGTTACCCCCCACATTCAGCTGATAAGTGCGATCGAGCTTCACACCTCGTTCGCGGAACAGATTGGCCAGCATGCGGTGAACGATGGTGGCGCCCACTTGGCTCTTAATGTCGTCGCCGACGATCGGCAAGCCGGCAGCGGCAAAGCGCTGCTCCCATTCCGGCTTGGAAGCAATAAAAGCCGGCACGCAATTGACGAACCCGCAGCCGGCCTTGAGCGCCTGTTCGGCATAATATTGCGTCGCCAGCTCCGAGCCGACGGGGAGGTAGGACACCAGCACATCTACTCCGCTGCGTCGCAACTCCTCTGCAACATCGACCACAGGCACATCAGCCTCGGCGATCTCGTCTTGCAAATATTTACCGATGCCATCGAGCGTCTCGCCTCGCTTCACAATGACACCAATGGGCTCCACATCGGCAAACCGTTGCGTATTGTTGGGCGCGGCATAGATCGCCTCGGCGACGTCCTTGCCCACCTTGGCCGTGGAAACATCGAACGCCGCAGCAATTTCAATATCCGACACGTGATAACCGGCCAGATTAACATGCATTAAGCCAGGGACAGGCTCATTGCCGTCGGCATCCCGGTAATATGTCAGCCCCTGCACCAGCGAAGACGCACAGTTTCCAACCCCTACGATGCCGACTCGAACCTTCCGTGCGCCCATGACCATGCTCCACCAGATTTAACTTATGAGGCCAACGGCACCCGCCAAGCTTTGTTCCTGCATGGAATGGGTGCGAAGGGGACGGGATGCTGGTTTATGGCGATCAGGAGCGGGTTGAAGATGCCGCAGCACTGGCTAGGGAAGTTGAGGAACGCTTAGGCTTTTGCAAGGCTCTGCCACTTGGGATGTCGCGCTATCAGGCGCTCGTTGCTGCCTTCATCCGCGCGGCCGAACTGGTGCAGGGAATTGCCGATAGCGAGTTCCATCAAATTGGTTCGGACGAAATCAGCGAGCGGCAGGAAACCGGCAACGGCCTGCTCCTAAATCTCGCGCAAGCCATCGCCGCGTCCTGGAAAAGCGGCTTTACCGGTTCCTTGGAGCTCGACTGCCAAGCACAACTTGCCACGCTCTCAACCGCCGGAGTCCTGAAAACGCGCCAAGCGGAAGGCTACGCCTTCTACGCGCTCTATCCCGAAAGCTACATCGCCGCCGCCCAGAGATCGGGCCTTGGACCCGACACAACAGTCATCGGTATTCGCAGCATCGGCACTGGCCTCGCCTCTCTGGTCGCCGCCGCCCTCAGCGCCGCACCAGCAACTACGGTCCGCCCCTATGGCCACCCGTTCGACCGCCAGATCACCTTGAGCGACCACCTCGCCAGACGCCTGCTCGAACCCAAAGGCGCCTTCGCCATTGTCGATGAGGGCCCCGGCATTTCCGGCAGTTCGTTCAATTGCGTCGCCGATTGGCTGGTCGGGCAAGGCATAGCTGAAACCCGCATCCACTTCTTCCCAAGCCATGGCGGCAATCTGGGTCATGCCGCCAAACCACAACATCGTGCCCGCTGGAGCCGTTCCCAAAAGCACTGGCTGAGTTTCGACCAAATCATCCTTAAGCCAGCCTTGCCAGCTCAGCGCCTCGAAAGCTGGATCGCCGATGCCGTTGGTCCCCTCGACAAGCCGTTGCGCAATATCTCTGGCGGTGCCTGGCGCTCTCTTTCAAGCAACGCCGACACTGTCCCTGCCGACTCCGCCATGGAACGCCTTAAATTCCTCGCTACCAGCAATGGCGAAAACTGGCTCGTCAAGTTCGCCGGCCTTGGTAGTCTCGGCGAAGCCAAGCTTGACCTCGCCTGTAAGTTGAGCGTGGCCGGCTTCACACCGCCCCCCAAGGCGCTCTGCCACGGATTTCTCGTCACCCCTTGGATTGAAGGCACAGCGACCCCTGGTGCCAAACCGCCCCACGACCGATTACGCGACTACCTCGCCCTTCGTGCCGGTGTGCCAGCCACATCCGGCGGCGCAAGCCTCGCTGAGCTCTTTGCCATGGCCACCTACAATATCGAACAGCGCTGCGGTAAAGACCTCGCCGAGGCGGCAGGACGAACCCTGGGCGATCCCGCTCGCTTCGATCCCGTTCCATGCTGCACTGATAATCGCCTCCACGCTTGGGAGTGGCTCGAAACATCGAAAGGCTGGCTCAAGCTCGATGGCCTCGATCATCACGCCGCCCATGACCTCGTGGGCTGCCAGGATATTACCTGGGACCTCGCAGGCGCGGTGATCGAACTGGATCTTTCGGAGCAAGAACGCGAGCATCTACGTGCCGAGCTTTCCACCGGCCTGAACCGTGGCATCACTCCCGACTTTCTAATGGTGAACCAGATTTGCTATCTCGCATTTCAAATCGGCCTGTGGACCATGGCCAAGGACCGCAACGGCACCCATGAACATCCGAAAATCGAGAAACATCTCGCCCGGTATGAGCAGCATCTTCGGGCTATTAACTGGGTTAATTCGTGAACTCTCAAGCACTTGGCTGCTTACTAGTGGACAAGGCCACGGAGTTTGAAATGAAAGCCCTAAATCTCATTACACTTTTGCTGATCATCATCGGCGGCATTAACTGGCTGCTGGTCGGTGCCTTCCAGTTCGATCTTGTTGCCGGCATTTTTGGCGGCGAACAGTCCGCTCTTGCCCGCATCGTTTACATTCTGGTTGGCCTCTCAGCCATCTACCAGTTGGTGCCCTTCTTCCGCGCCATGTCGACGGGCGAAGTCGCTGCCGAACGTAACGCCTCCAGCCACCGCTAATCGTTATAACAACACACCAAAAAGGCCGTCGCGGATCAAGCGGCGGCCTTTTTATTTGAAGTAGGCGCTCTCCCAGGTTCCATCGCCATTCTTTGCTTCAACAATCGCCTGCAACAAATCCTGCGCGATGGCCGCCAATTCCCTTGATATCGCCGTAACGGCGAGCCCAGCGCCAGAAGACTGCATGGATTCAGCCAGGAACTCGCCGGCGATAATGTCTTCGTCCAGTTCGGCCAGCGTCGCCGAGGCAGTCGCCACCAGCGCGGCGGTCACCGCACCCGTACTAGTACGCAAATCGTCTGTCAGCCCTGGCGCGACCCGCGTATGGGTACGCGCCCGTTCATACCAGGACGCCCAATCTTCATAGGTGAAATTAATAGGTTCGGTCATTTCTCAAGCTCCGCTGATGTCCGAATGGGGCGGCAGGGGAGAAAGTTCGCACGCATAAACTCGGTTAAGGCTGCTTGCCTTGGCGGAACGGGCACCAATAGCGCTAGTTGATACCTAGGGATGGAGAGTGGCAATGACCGGCAGGCAATCTGATCAAGGTAAATGCGGCACCACGAAGCGGGGCGAAGCCGACCACGACCGCAACAATCCCGCAAGCCAGCATGGCCTTGCCGAGCGTTCGGTGAACGAGACCAGCAACGAAGCCACGACACCGCCCAAGAACCCCCCGGGTAACACGAAATCCTCTTAAGCTTGCTGCGTCCTGCCGCTACAATTGTGGACGGGTTACACCGGCGACACCGCAATGCCTTGGCTCTTATGCGCCGTACCGTGTAAGGTGCAGTCCAATTCTCGCGCGGCCGCTGCGCCGTTTCTTACCGCCAGGACAATCCAATGACTGATGCCAAACGTTTTCCCGTGGTGGGCATTGGCGCATCCGCCGGTGGCGTTCCAGCCATGGAAGGCCTGTTCAAAGGGCTGCCCGAAAACTGTGGCATGGCCTTTGTGATCGTAACCCATCTAAGCCCGGAACGCGAAAGCAGCCTGCACGAAGTCGTCGCGCGCTTCACCTCTATGCCCGTCGAGGTCGCGGCTGATGGCGTGGAGATACTGCCCGGCCACGTCTATGTCATGCCCTCCGGCGGTGTTTTGAGCGTCCAGGACAGCAAGCTTCAGCTGCAAACGCTTGATCCGGCGCACCGTGAACGCAAGCCGATCGACTTGTTTTTTACCTCCTTAGCTGAGGACTTCGGTGAATACGCTATCGGCATCGTCTTGTCAGGCGGCGATGGCGACGGCACGATTGGTGCCAAGGTCATCAAGGAGCGTGGCGGTCTGACTTTGGCGCAGGGCACCGACCAATATGGTCCCAGCAACCCGGATATGCCACGCAGTGCCATTGCCAGTGGACTTGTCGACATCGAAGCCCCGGCTGAAGAAATGGGCGCCAAGCTCATGGACTATGCTGCAAGCTTTGATGTGCTGGCGGCCTTGAGCGAAAACGAAGGCGACGAGGCGGCTGGCACGATGGATCGCGCCAGGGCCGAAATCTATGCCGTCTTGCGCAGCCATTCCGGTCACGACTTCTCCGGCTACAAGACCAAGACGTTCCTGCGCCGGGTGCGCCGCCGCATGCAGGTGACCCAGTTGCGCTCGCTGGACGCCTATGTCGAACTGCTCAGGCGCGAGCCGGCCGAAGTCATGCATCTGTTCCGCGATCTGCTGATCAGCGTCACCGACTTCTTTCGCGATGCCGATGCATTCGCGCTCCTTGAAGAACTGGTCATCCCCCGCCTTTTTGAAGGTAAGGGCGCCGGCGACACCATCCGCGTCTGGGTTCCTGGTTGCGCCACCGGCGAGGAAGTGTTCTCCATCGGCATCCTGATGCGCGAACATATGGCGACGTTGCAGGCGCCGCCGCGGGTGCAGATTTTTGCCACCGATATCGACGAAGCCGCGCTTTCGGTCGCGCGTCTTGCCCGCTATCCCGAACCCTTGCTGGAAGGGCTTTCGCCTGAGCGCAAGCGGCGCTTCTTCAATCAGGATGGCGCCAGCTACGTCTTGAGCAACGAAGTGCGCGAGCTCTGCATCTTCTCGCCGCATAGCGTCATCCGCGATCCACCGTTCTCGCGTATGGATCTGGTGTCCTGCCGCAATCTGCTGATCTATTTTGGCCCCGATATCCAGAACCGCGTCATCCCGACGTTCCATTATTCGTTACGCCCCGGCGGCTACCTTTTCCTTGGCACATCTGAAGGCATTGGCCAGCATAGCGATCTGTTCGCTATGGTTGACAAGAAGCAGCGTATTTTCCAGGCGCGCGACCATGTCACGTCCAATCCACGTTTGCTGTCCATGGTCGGTGAAACTCGCCGCCAGGTATTCACACCCGAGCGGCAGGATCGCGTTCAGCAGGCTAATTTCCCCCTTCGACAAGTTGTCGAAGCGCAGGTGCTGGACCGATTTGCGCCGGCCCATGTTGTGGTCAACAGCGATGGCGACGTTGTCTACTATTCGGCCCGCACCGGGCGCTTTCTTGAGCCGTCTCAAGGTGCGCCAACCCGGCAATTGCTGACTATGGCCCGGCGCGGCCTGCGCCTTGAACTGCGCTCCGCCCTGCGCGAGGCCATGACCACCAACCGTGCCGTCGTCAAGCCGGACCTGCCATTGGACGATGAAGAAGGCCGCACGCAGATGGTGACCGTCACGGTCGAGGCCATGGCCGAGCGCGGCAGCCTTGAGCCGCTTTACCTCGTCCTTTTTACCGTAACCGGCCCGGCCCGGACGCGCTTAGACACCGAAATCGTCAACCATGATGTGCAAAGCCTGCTCGATCTCGAACGCGATCTGCGCGACGCCAAGGAGCGGCTGCAGGCAACGATCGAGGAATATGAGACGGCTGTTGAAGAATTAAAATCCTCCAACGAGGAACTGGTATCGGTCAACGAAGAGGCCCAGTCCACGAACGAGGAGTTGGAAGCCTCCAAGGAGGAAATGCAGTCCCTCAATGAGGAACTGAACACGATCAACGCCGAACTGATCAGCAAGGTCGAAGAACTCGACCGCGCCAACAACGATCTCAAGAACCTGTTTCAGAGCGCCCAGATCGCCACGGTCTTTCTGGATCGCAATCTCGTTATTCGCAATTTCACCCCTGCAGCCTCGGCGTTCTTCAATCTGCGTTTGACTGATATCGGCCGCCCGCTAACCGATCTCACTAACCGGCTCGAATATCCCGAGCTCAAAACTCATATCGAACAGGTCTTTGCCTCGGGCGAGCTGATCGAACATCAACTGCCCCGTGACAAGGACCGGCGCCATTACCTTGTGCGTCTCATGCCCTATCGCGAAGAGGCCAAGACCATTCAGGGCGTTGTTGTTTCTCTCACCGACGTAACGACCCTGGCCGATGCCGAAGAACAGCAGCACGTGCTGATCTCCGAGCTCAATCACCGCGTCAAGAACATGCTCGCCGTGGTCATCAGCATCACCACCAGCACCCTGGACAGCGCCCCGAGCCATCCAGCCCATGCCGCCCTCATGGGGCGCCTTCACGCCATGGCGCGTGCCTACAGTGCCCTCTCGCGCGTCAACTGGACCCAGGTGTCGTTGATGGAAATCCTGCGCGACGAAACCGATCATCACGATCAAAGCCGTTTTGAGCTTAGCGGCCCCGACGTGCTGCTCGAACCGCAGCAGGCACTCTCTCTAGGCATGGTCATCCACGAGCTGGCCACCAACGCTGTTAAATACGGTGCGCTTTCGAGGGCCAGTGGCAAGGTTTCAATCAGCTGGAATAGACCAGGCAACGAACTGCACATCCTTTGGCACGAGCAGGATGGCCCAATAGTTAAAAAGCCGACTATGACCGGATTTGGTCTGACCCTCTTGGAAGGAGAAATCAGCTATCGACACGGCGGCAGGGTAGAAACGATGTTCGAACCAGATGGCCTGAGAGTAAACATTAGCTTGCCTGAGCCGAGGTAGAATTCCAAAGGTAGCCGCGCTGCATCGCCGTTCTTAACGCAAGTTAATCACATTGCGCGCATAGGCTGTTAGTGTGCAGTTCTACGCCGTTCATACTGCATTCCTGTTTGTGGCTGGTGTTAACTGGTTCTTGCGGTCACATGGATCGTAAGGCTGCGTTCCGACGTTTACCTATGAAGCTCAAGCCGTTCTCTAGGTAAAGATGCACCAATTAGCCGCTCGCGATGCTGTGGCATTTGTGACCGATACAGAAGGCCAAACCCCATGAGCAGCCCCCATTCTGCAGTTTTTAACGGCCAGTTGCGTACTCATCCTGGCGTTGCCGCTTCCGCCGATCATGATGTGTTCGTTCGCCGCCTCAACGCTCTGTATCCGCTCCAGCCCGCTGAAACAAAGATGTTGGAATCCTTGGTGGAGTCTGTTTATCCCGTAGCACCCCATCAGGACATTTTGCGCGAGCAGCAGCCCGCCCGTGAGGCCCTGATCCTGCTGGAAGGACTCGCCTGCCATTATAAAGTGCTCGACTCCGCGCGCCGGCAGATGACTGGCTTCGTGCTGCCCGGAGACTTCTGCGATTTCGGCTTCCTGTCCTCCAGCGCCACAAGGCAAAGCGTCATGTCACTTGGCCCGGCGCTCGTGGGCAAGATCGACCTGCGCCAGCTCTCGGCGGTCGCCGATAAAATGCCCAACATCTTGGTTGCGGCCATGCGCGCCGCCTCGGTCGATCAAGCCTGCGCCCGCGAACTGGTCATCAGCCTTGGGGCTCGTGATGCGCTCCAACGCCTGGCTCATTTCTTGTGCGAACTCTACTATCGTTTTCGCACTGTCGGTCTGGTCAGCCCAAATGCCCAGTTCGAAGTCGCCATGACCCAAGCCGAATTGGGCGAGGCGCTGGGCCTTTCCACGGTCCACATCAACCGCACTATCCAGCAATTGCGCAAGCGCAAGCTGATCACCATGGGGCAGGGGCAGGTTACTATTCTGGATCTTGGCGGCCTTGAGGCTGTTGCCTCGTTCGACGGCCGCTATCTGCGCCCCAACTAACCGACCCGCATGCCCCGCGCCAAGCACGGGCAAAAACCTGTGCCGGAGCTTCAAGCAAATTGCTTGACGGAACAGGTCGCGCCACATGCATTGCCCGCGGCAAAGGCCGCCGCGTCATGGCATGGATCTCGTTGACCAGTTTCTTGCGGTCGTAGGGCTTTTCAAGGAGTGGGGTTTCCTGAAAGCGGCCCGGCATGGCCTTGCGATCGGACGCTGTGGCAAAAAGGATCGGCACCCCTTGGTCGCGCAGCATGTCGGCCACTTCGAACACGGTCGTACCATGCAGCCGTACATCGAGCACTGCCGCATCGATCTTTTTCCGGCCAATCAGATGCATGGCGTAAAATGGCGTTGGCGCTGGCCCCAGCACCGTAGCGCCGAGGTCCCGCAGCGTCCGGCAAATGTCGGTCGCCAGAAAGAAATCATCCTCGACGACGACGATGCGTTTGCCGTTTAGATCCGCTGTCTCTTCAACTGCCATTATGCTCCACCTATCTCGTGTAGCTTGGCGCTCCACACCCGTAATAGCTATAACCTTCGTTAGCCTATAGCGTTCCTTGAAGCGTTTTCGTCAGCTACCCTGCTCGTCATCGCCTTGCCGTCCGGACGAACCTGCGGCGTCAGGTGGCGCTTGCTGCAGCAAGGCATCGGCTTCCCGCTGGCGCAGGCACCGGTCAAGTGCGGCAAACCAATAGTCTTTTTCCCGCCCAAGAGGCCGGCCGTCGTTTTCCCAAAGAAAATAAGCGGTGTCGCGAACCGCTGATTCAAAATCCTTATCGATCCAGGGGTCGTCAACTTCAGCCATGGTTTGGTCCCGATAAGAGCGTTACGTATTCAACACTTAGTCATGCTCATCGTTCATCTCCTTTAACGCACGTTAGCGATGCAAAAACCACAGCCCTGGGCTGGAACGACAATGGCAGCAAAAGCTTATCCCCTCATGCCAGCACCGACAACAGACCAGCTTCGCGATAATATCGACAAGGGCCGCACCGGAGAGAAAGTCTCCATGCCCGATCCTGCAACTGTGCCTCTAGGGACCGACGCAGAGGCGGGCGGCAATCCGCCAACAGCTAAGGAACGCGCGATGGATGTGGCGGCAACGCCTGGACCATCACAGGGCCGCGTCGTACCCGGCGGCATGGTCTATCTTGTCCTAGTTTTCGTACTGGCACTGGCCCTGATCGGCATCGTCCTGCTCGCCGCACGCTAGCCGCACAACTGCGGCAGCACCTTGCTGCCGAATGCCTCAACGAACTGACGCTGGTTCGCACCTACATTGTGCAGATAAACCGTATCCACCTGCAACTCCCCATAGTGCGCGATGCGTTCGGCGTGGGCGTTCAGATCGGGCGAAACGGCCACGGTTTCGGTAATCTCCTCCCGGCCAACCATACGGCTGATCAGGTCGAAATCACCCGGCCGGCGGATATCCCAATTGACCTCGCCACCAACGCTCGAGCCTGACCATTGCTCTATTGCCTGCTCGAAGGCTTCGTCCTCGGTCGGCGCCCAGGAAAGCGCATCCTGAACCATGATTGGCTTGCCCTCCCCACCCGCCGAGCGGAAGGCATCGACCACCTTGCCGACGCTTTCAAGATCCCCACCGGTCGTGAGCAGCCCATCAGCCCATTCTCCGGCAAACTTGGCCGTTTCCGGTGTCACCGCGGCGCCAAAGAGCAGCGGCGTGATTCGCGGCAACGCATAGAGCTTGGCCTCCACCACCGTGATCCGGCCACGATGGGTCACCTTCTCACCGGCCAATAGGCAACGGATTACCTCGACGCACTCCCGCAGCCGCGCATTGCGCTCCGGCTTATCCGGCCAATTAAGCCCGGTAATGGCTTCGTTGATGGCTTGTCCACTCCCCAGCGCTGCCCAGAACCGGTTGGGAAACATCTCTCCAAGTGTCGCAATCGCCTGCGCGATGATGGCCGGATGATAGCGATATCCCGGCGCGGTGATTGTGCCGAACGGGACATGCGTCCGCGCCATGGCGGCCCCCAGCCAACTCCACGCAAACCCCGCCTGCGCATGCTTTTCGCTCCAGGGGTGAAAATGATCCGACGACTTGATCGCCTGGAACCCCGCATCCTGGGCCTCTGCGGCCAGAGCCAGTAGCAAGCTGGGGGCGAACTGCTCATGCGATGCATGAAATCCGATCTTCATGCATCCCGCCTAGTTCTGCATCATGTAAAAAACGGTGCCAAACACGGCGATGAAGGCCACCACCGCTAAAACGATCCGCACAATACTGCCATAAGGATTCTTGCCCAAAACGGCCCGCTCGGCCGCGCCGACATTGCGTTCAACCAAGATTTCGTCTGTCTCTGGCCGGGGCCGCTGGGGAGTGGCAGGATCGTTCATGTCCGGGCTTGCTTTCTGTAAAACGTATACTGCAACGGATTCCCGGCTCGGCAGGTTGCCTTATCTACGCGGTGGGTTTTGCGTTGCCGCGGCGCACAAACAGGAGCTTCACTATGCGCTTCTTGCGCGACAATGGCTTGACCTTGGCTTTGTGCTCTATGTTTCTGCTGTGCTTGGGAGGCATGTTCTGGACAGGATGGCTGCATCAAAACAGCGAACTGGCCCGCCATGGTGCCCCTGCGGTTGATCTTGTGAGCTATTTCTTCTCATCGGAATTCCAATCCACGCTGTTTGAGAATTGGGAGAGCGAATTCCTGCAGATGTCAGCCTACGTCATCATGACGGCAATGCTGTTCCAGCGTGGCTCGGCCGAGTCCAAGGATCCTGACGGCGACAATCCTGAAGAGTCTGATCCAACCGAGAGCCGCCATGGTCCGGATGCACCATGGCCTGTCCGCGCCGGCGGCATTTGGCTCAAGCTCTATTCCCACTCACTCGGCATCCTGCTGCTGATGCTCTTTTTTGTGTCCTTCATCCTTCATTGGCTGCACAGCGTCGGCGCAGCTAACGAAGAAGCCGCCCTGCATGGCGAAGCACCGCAGACGGCTTTGGAATACCTCGCTGATCCTCAGCTTTGGTTTGAGTCCATGCAGAACTGGCAATCCGAGTTTCTGTCGACGGCCGTGCTTGTGGTCCTATCCATTATCCTGCGCTATCGCGGCTCACCTGAGTCAAAGCCGGTCGCAGCACCGCACTCCGCTACCGGACGCTAATCAGAAAGGCCCGAGACCAAGCTCGGGCCGGCCAGCAGGATCGCTAGTGCAGAGTCGGCGGCACGACGGTGCTGCCCTTAGCGCTGACACAGTACCCCTTGCTACCGATCTGCTCCACCAACCCAAGATTGAGGAGCTGTTCGGCTAGCTCGATCGGCAAAGGTAAAGCGCCCGCATTGCTGAGGGCAGCCAACGCGTTGCACTGTGGTAAGGTGAGGGACGACCATGAAAGATTCACAATGTCACCCCCGCAGTCTGCGGTGCTTGCCGCCCTGGCAAATCCGCCGGCAACGTGGCTTCAATGTCGTCAAGAGCACGCAGCGCAGCCATGAGATCGTCGACGCTTGCGGTGACGCCCGTGCCTGTGGAGCGCAGCCCGGGAACACCGCGAACAGCGTTCCAATCCGAAAGCCAGTGGGCGACTAAGGCACGGCGGCGCGCCACGCTCAGGCTTGCATCGGCAACGATCTCGCGCGGGTGGTAATACCCGATCAAATCGCTCCGCTCGACGTCTCTCACATCCTCCAGTTCGTCTTGATGATTGATGTTTGTCCACATAACTACATCCTCGATTGAGCAACATAGATACAGGGGCCCGTAGGGGCCTCGCTGACAAACCAGCCCTGAACGGGCTCGGCAAAAAATGATCTAGAGCCTGATCATTGCTTTTCAAGAGGCACAATCGAGGTCCGGAACTATACTTCTCCGGCAAGGTTCTCCCGCATGGATGGGAGAAACCCATGAGCGAAGACCACGATAGTGCCGCCAGTCACGAAGTAACTGCTGCTGGGCACCTCAGCGACGAAGCGCGCCATTTCGGTCCTGCGCTGATCAATGGCCTGCGCTGTCGTTGTCCACGCTGCGGCCAGGGTAAGCTCTACCGCCGCTATCTCAAGATCGCCGACCGTTGCGAGCACTGTGCGCTCGATTTCAGCCACCATCGTGCCGATGATCTGCCCGCATATGTCGCGATAACCATTGTCGGCCACATCCTCGTTGGCGGTCTTCTCCACTTCCAGTCCAGCCGCGACATAGCGCCTGTGGTGTACCTCGCCATTCTGCTGCCACTGGCCATAATCCTGCCGCTTGCCATGTTGCCCTCCATCAAGGGCGGTATCGTCGCGCTACAATGGTCTCGCCGCTTGCATGGCTTTTAGAGTCAATAAAGGAGTAGCTTGTGAACACTGCCAACTTGCAGCTTGAAGGCCTTTACCTCGCCGTCGCCGCCATCAACAATGCCTTGGCCGAAAAGGGCCTGCTCACCCGGGACGAGATTGGGTTGGCCCTGCGCCGCGCCGAACAGACCGCGCTTGGCGATTACCGGACCCAGGATCTGAGCGGCGCAGAGCAGGACGCGGTCGCCTTTGCCCCCCGCCTGCTGCAACTCGCCAACACCCATGCCAGCGACGGGCACACGCCCGATTTTTCCGGACTTGCCAAGCTCGTCGGGCAAACCAAGCCTCCACACCCCGATCGCCGGTAACGCACGCGTCACAAGGCTTGTGTCTCGCCAGCCGGACCCTCATATCTTGCCTATGGCAGACAAGACCCCGACCAGACCGGCAGGCGCTTCGCTTGAACAGCAAGGCAAGGTCAGCGACAATGTTGCGGCTTTCGTCAAGAAAGTCGGCAGCGTTGCTCGCCCCAATGCAGCGCAGGATGGGCGTTTGCTCTTTGCCCTGGATGCTACGATGAGCCGCCAGCCCACCTGGGATCTTGCCTGTTCGCTACAGGCCGAGATGTTCAAGGCCCTGCCCAAGGAAAGTGCGCTACAGGTCCAACTGCTTTATTTCCGGGGCTTTGGTGAGTGCCGCGCTTCCAAATGGGTGATTGATGCGGCGGCTTTAGCCCGGCTCATGAGCGGCATCGATTGCCGTGGCGGCAACACTCAGATCGGCAAGGTCTTCTCTCATGCTCGCAGCGAGCATGCTAAGCGCAAGGTCAATGCGGTAGTTTTCGTCGGCGACGCCATTGAGGAAAATGTCGACGAACTGGCCGAAAAAGCCGGTCAGTTGGGCCTGTTAAACTGCCCCTTCTTCTTTTTCCAGGAAGGTCGGGACGCTCGCGTGGAAGCGGCCTTCCGTGAGTTCGCGCGGCTGACTAAGGGTGCCTATGCCCGTTTTGACGCCTCCGCGCCCCAGGAACTCGCCGCATTGCTTAAAGCTGTTGCTGCCTACGCCAGCGGCGGGCCCGATCACCTGCGGCTTCAAGGCAGCGGTCAAGCCAAAGCGCTCCTGGCGCAGATCGAAAAACGATGACTTACGTCCTCCTTGGCAGCTTCGCCCTTCTCGTTAGCCTGGCTGCTTATCAGTATCTGCGCCGGCTGGACCGCCGTACGATGTTCCGCGGCTTGCGTTGGCTGGTCGGCGGCGCCGGCATGCTCATCGCCGCGCTCCTGCTTTTTGCCCGTCGTATCGACATCGCCGTATTCGTCGGCGCTGCCGCATTTTCCATTCTGCGTACCGGCCGCCTGGGACCGTTTTCGCTTGAAAGTGGACCGGGCGAAGCAAACAACATCTCCAAGGTTCGCAGCCGGTTCTTCGCCATGGAGCTCGATCATGACACCGGCACTGTCTTGGGGCGCGTGCTTGCCGGCCAATTTGCCGGCCGCGATCTCATGGATCTGGGCGAATACGACACCCGCGCTTTGATTATCGAGATTGAAGCTGATCCCGACAGCATCAGCCTGCTTGAAAGCTGGCTCGACGCTAACCGCGCTGGTTGGCGGGAATATTTTGCACAGACCGATACAGGCGACGGCAATGCAACTGATCCGGGCACGCCTGCCGATAGTTTCGAGGAGGCCTACGAGGTTTTGGGCCTCAAGCCTGGTGCCACGGACGATCAAATCCGGGCCGCACACCGTGATCTGATGAAGGCCGTGCACCCCGATCATGGCGGCTCCAGCTATCTAGCCTCCAAGATCAACCAAGCCCGGGACCGGCTGCTGCGCCGATAGTAGCGCTGCCAATCAATACCTTAAATATTACTTTTGCCCGCTTTACATTCTTCGCAGCCATGCTTCTATGCAGATGCGCGCTATCGGACTGATATAAAGCCGAAGCGGAATTTGTTTAGGGAGCGAAGAATGATCATCAATAAGCTGGGCCGCCGTGCGGTCCTTGGTCTGTCGACTATGGCTCTGGCCGCAGGCATGCTGGGTTCGTCTGTGTCGGTGGCGCAGGATGTGACCATTCCAATCATCGTCAAGGACACCACCTCCTTCTATTGGCAGATCGTGCTGGCCGGTGCTCGCAAGGCTGGTCAGGATCTGGGCGTCAATGTTCCCGAATTGGGCGCACAGGCGGAAACCGACATCAACGGCCAGATTTCTATCCTGGAAAACGCCGTGTCTGGCAGCCCTGCGGCTATCGTGATTGCACCGACCGAGCGCGCTGCGCTGGGTGCGCCGATTACCGAAGCTGCTGCCTCCGTACCGGTAATCGGCATCGATTCCTCGGCCGAGTCAGACGCCTTTTCTTCGTTCTTGACCACCGACAACGTTCAAGGCGGCCGCATTGCTGCCGATGGCCTCGTCGCTGCCATCAAGGCCGCGACTGGCAAGGAAGAAGGCGAAGTCGCGCTCATCACCAGCGTCCCAAACGCTGGTTCGCTCGAGGAGCGCAAGCAGGGCTTCATCGAACAGCTCGCGACTTACCCGGGCATCACCCTGGTGGCAGACCGCTATGCCGATGGCCAGGCTGCAACCGGCCTTAACATCACCACCGACTTGCTGACCGCCAATCCAAATCTAGTCGGCATCTTCGCATCCAATCTGATCATGGCTCAGGGCGCTGGCCAGGCGCTGGCCGAAAACGGTGCTGCCGAAAAGGTGTCGCTGATCGGCTTCGATAGCGATGAAAAGCTGGTGAGCTTCCTGACCGACGGCACCATCGACGGCTTGGTCGTGCAGGACCCATACCGTATGGGCTATGACGGCATTGCCACGGCTCTCGCCGTGTCCAAGGGCGAAACCGTCGAGGAGTTCGTGGATACTGGCGCCAACCTCATCACCACTGCCAACATGGAAGAGCCGCGCAGCCAGGAGCTGCTCAATCCAAAGGTAAACTAGTCTAATCAGACGCGCGGCGAACAAACGCCGCGCGTCCTTCCACTGCAGCGCCACGGCCCGGCAACAGGGCCGGGTCTGCCGCCATGCGAGGGGTGTCGCATTTGACTGATCTATCCAGCGGCTCGGCTCAGCCCATGGGCCAGGGCGGCGCGGGTGTCATGCCCGCTGACGACATCATTCTTGAACTGCGCGACCTCGAGAAGCGCTATGGCCCCATTCAGGCGCTCAAAAAGAGTACGCTAAGCTTCCGCCGCGGCGAAGTGCACGCCATTGTTGGCGAAAACGGCGCCGGCAAGTCCACCCTGATCAAGCTCCTCACCGGCGTTATCCGCCGCACTGGCGGAACCATCGTTTGGAACGGCAAGGAAGTCGAACTCGCTTCTCCCAACGAGGCAATCAACCACGGCATCAATGCGGTGCACCAGGAAGTCGTGCTCTGCCGGCATCTGTCCGTTGCCGCCAACATTTTCCTGGGCGATGAAAAAACCAAATGGAGCCTGCTGCAGCGCCGTGACATGACGCGCGCCGCTCAGAAAATTCTGGACGACATGGGCTTCAGCCTTCCAGCCGATGCCTTGCTAGGCTCGCTTACGATTGGCCAGCAGCAATTGGTCGCCACCGCCCGCGCCTCGCTGCGCGGCACCAAATTCATCATCTTCGATGAGCCAACGGCTTACCTGACCCGCCAGGAAGCCGCCCAGCTCTTTACCTTGATCCGCCGCCTCAAGGCGGAAGGCGTAACCATCGTTTATATCAGCCATCGCATGGAGGAAGTGTTCGAACTCGCGGACCGCGTCTCCGTGCTGCGCGACGGGACTCATGTCGGCACCCGCAATATCAGCGAAACCAACGACGCCGAACTCGTCGCGCTGATGATCAACCGGACGCTCGAGCAGATCTACCACAAGGAACAGATCCCCTTCGGCAAGACGTTGCTGCAAACGCGCAATCTCAGCGGCAAGGGCTTCAACGATGTGTCGATCACCCTGCGTGCCGGCGAGATTGTCGGGCTCTACGGCCTGATCGGCGCCGGCCGTAGCGAATTTGCGCTGTCGATTTTCGGGCGCAATCCCAAGACCTCCGGCGAAATCCTCTGGAAAGAGCAGCCGATCGACATCCGCAACGAGCGCACGGCAATTGATCTAGGCATCGCCCTTGCACCCGAAAGCCGCCGCGATCAAGGGCTCAACCTCAATCTGCCGATCGGGCTCAACATCAATCTGCCGGTCTATGACCAGTTGATGCGCGGCCCCATCATCGACCGTGGCGAGGAAAAGCGTCGGGCTGAACAGCAGATCAAAGACCTCGCGATCAAGACGCCTTCACGCCGGTCGCTAGCCTCCTCCATGTCGGGCGGCAACCAGCAAAAGATCGTCATCGGCAAATGGCTCAACCACGGCGCCGAGGTCTTCATCTTCGATGAGCCAACCGTCGGCGTCGACGTTGGTACCAAGGCCGAGATCTACCGCCTCTTCGCCCGCCTGCTCAAGAATGGCGCCGGCATTCTGCTGATCTCGTCCTACCTGCCGGAGGTTTACGAACTGGCGGACACGCTGCATGTGTTCCGTGAGGGCTATCTGGTGGGCAGCCAAAGCTACCGCGAGCGATCGCATGAAGACATTCTAGCCGAGGCCATCGGCGTTTAGCCTGCCTTTTGGAGACAACGATGACCACCGAAGTAACACCGACCTCCGTAAAGACCCGGCGCAACTGGAATTTCCTGTTTGCATTGACGCTGGTCGGCCTACTTGTCCTGCTCTGCGTAGCCTTGAGCATAGCGACACCAAATTTTGCCACCGGCAACAATATCTCGAACCTGCTCCGGCAAGGTTCGATGATCGCGATCCTCGCGATCGGGCAGACCTTCGTCATCATCACAGCCGGAATTGATCTGTCAGTCGGCGCTATCGTGGGCTTCTCCACCGTGATCGTCGCCATGCTTATCCAGGCCGGTTGGCCCGTCTGGGCCGCAATTATAGTGACACTGCTCATGGGCCTGCTGATCGGATTTTTTCACGCCTTCGGCATCGTCAAGATGGGCCTGCCAGCCTTTATCATCACCCTGGCAACGCTGACCTCCCTACGAGGCATTGGCCTCTTGCTGACCAACGGCTCGACCATCAACATTACCGATGCCGGCTTCAACCAGTTCTCGCGCGAAAGCTTCCTCGGCGTGCCGAACCTGTTCTGGATGGTGGTGCTAGTCGCCGTGCCAGCCTTCGTGTTCCTCCACCTGAGCAAATGGGGCCGCTATCTCTACGCCGTGGGCTCGAACCCGGAAGCCGCGCGCCTCTCCGGCGTTAGCGTCCCCAAAATGATCTACATCGCCTATGGCCTTTCGGCCATGTGCGCCGCTTTCGTGGGCATCATGCTGGCCGCGCGCCTGGGCGTCGGCAATGCCACGCAGGGCGAAGGCTGGGAACTGCAGGCGATTGCCTCCTCGGTTATCGGCGGCACCTCGCTCTTTGGTGCTGTAGGCTCCGTGCATGGCCCGCTAATCGGCGCCTTCATCCTGGCTACCATCAGCAATGGCGCGAACCTGCTTAACGTCAACTCGTTTTGGCAACGCATCATCACCGGCGCCTTGATCATCATCATCGTATTCTTCGACCAGCTTCGCCGCCGCAATAGGTAGCCACCAATGCAAGCCGTTCGTCTGCTGGGCCCCAACAGCCTCGAACTTCAGGACGTCGCCACACCCGAACCCGGCCCCGGCGATATCCTGATCAAGGTCGAGGCCTGCGGCATTTGCGGTTCGGACCGGCACATGTATGCCGGCGAATACCCGACCAATCCCCCGGTGACCCTGGGGCATGAGTTCGCCGGTACAGTCATTGCCACCGGTTCCGGCGTCGAGCGCATCCGCATCGGCCAGCGTGTCACGGGCGATCCGAACATCGCCTGCGGCACCTGCCCGCAATGCCGGGCAGGGCGGGTCAATCTCTGCGTTCATCTGTCAGCCATAGGCGTGCAGCGCGATGGCGGTTTTGCCGAATTTCTTGTCATGCCGGAACAGCAGGCCCATGTCTTGCCAGACAACATGGATCCGGTCCACGGCGCCTTTTGCGAACCGCTGGCCTGTTGCCTGCATGGCCTCGATGTTGCGCGCATCCGTCCCAGTGACAATGTTGCCATCTTCGGCGGCGGTGTTATCGGGCTGCTGATGGTACAACTCGCTCGGCTCGCTGGCGCCACCAATGTGATCCTTTCGACCCGCCAACAGCCCCGTCGCGACCTTGCACTCCAGCTCGGCGCAACCCACGCGATTGATCCCGAGGCGAGTGACGCCGTCAGCGAAATTCAATCCATCATCCCCGGCGGCGTCGATGTGGCCCTCGAATGCGCCGGTGTGCCGCAAACCTTCACCCAGTCCATCGCTGCCGTCCGGCGTGGCGGTACCGTTGTCGTGTTCGGCGTCATGCCGCAGGGGCAGGAGGTCAGCGTCATGCCGTTCGATCTGCTGGTCAACGAGGTGCGCCTCGAAGGCGCTTACCTCAACCCGCTGACCCACGCGCGCGCTGCCACCATGGTCGCCAGCAAGACCCTCCAACTGGACCCGCTGGTCAGCCGCATCGTGCCGCTGTCGGACGTCCCCGCCATAATCGCCAATGCCCCGGCGCGTGGCGAGATCAAGATTGTCGCGCGGCCTTAAGCTGGATTGATCTCCAGCACCAGGCGGCAATGAATGTCGCCTTCGCACCACATGGGGAAATTGGTGCCCCATTTGTTGTTGTGGATGTTGATCCGCACGCCTTGGCTAAAATCAGGCGGCTCAGGCGCAAACGGCATGAAATCCGTACCCACCGGCGCCACCAGCGCGCAGTCGAGCGGCGTTACTTTCAGCACGCGGGCTCCAGTCGTCGCCTGCAATGCCGATATAGCCTGAAGCTGCCCACCACCATGCCGCACCACATTACTAGCAGCTTGCCACAAGCCCAGCTTTTCGAACTGCCAATCCCGCCCTCCAGCCGGCGTAAACGCCAAAAAACTTGCCTCCGGCATCCGGTTCGCCGGCTTGTTCAATAGCGTTAAGCCAATCTCGACCCGCGTTGCACTGATCGCGCGTAAGCCAAACCGGATGCGCTCCGGGGCACCAAGCTCCCGATGTGCCAATTCAGGCATCACGGCATGGCCGTCACCTTTGCTCTCTGGCGCAAACACAGCCGTCTGCGCTGTCCGTGCATGCTGAAGGCCCGGCTTGTCATGGTCCAGAATGGCCCATTCAATCCGATGCTGCAAATAGCTATCCAGATGCTGCTGCAGTTCGGTCCAGTCGTAGCTCTCATACCGGTACGCCAACAGCGTACCGTTCCCTGCGATAACCTGTCCCGCAGGTGTCGTAAGCCGGACAACGTCCCCCGTCACGGGATCGCACTCGGCGCTCCAGCCGCCATCAGCTAGGCCAGCAAAAGGCGTGGGTTCCGCAGAAGCAGCCAATGCCTGCACCTTGTCCTCAGGCTCAAGCTGGGCAATAGCCTCGTTAAGATATCCACGCTGCTCGGCCCAAGATTGCTCGGTATAGCCGAAGCGGAAGTTGCCCGCCCGCGCTGCCTCAAACTCCAGCCGGTCCCATGCCGTTTCGTCCCGCAGATAGGTCTTGATATCCACGCCCCAAGTGTGTTCCGCCACCATCGCCAAGCCACGCCCGAAGGCGAGCCGGGCCGGCGTCAGCTCATGCTCGAACCCATCATAAAGCCGCTGCAATGCCCTGAACCGTGCAAGCTTTTCCGGATCGGTGGCCGTGCCATGGATCCAGCTATCGCCAATCTCTTTCGTCACCAGGGGAAACTGCGCCCGCCGCGCCCACATCTCGGCGCCAAACGCATCGAGCGTCGACGCCTTGATCACTGCTTCTGGATGCGCATGCCGCAAGCCGCGCAAAGCCTCCACCGTCTGCCCCACGCTTTGCGGTCCGATATTGTCATTGGTATGGGCAAAGCTCAGCCCCAGATCGTCGCCGGCCGGATAGTCCGTTTCGCCATAAGACGCTTGGTACATGACGACGATTTCCGCACCGTCAGGTGCCCGCCACACGAAAATAGGCGGCACATCGGGCACCGGGCTTGCCGTGTTCACGCCCAGATGCAGGAATTTGACACCAGCCTGCGCCAAAAGCGGCACCATCCCCAGTGTATGCCCCGGCACATCCGTCATCTTGGCTGCAACACTTGTCTTGCCGAACCGCCGGTCCAACTCCTGCGCATAGCTCAGCCCTGCGCGGAATACAGCGGGCGACATCAGCTCGGTGTGCGTTGTAAATGGCAGGGCATGCCAGGCGATCAGTCCACGCTCGATGGCGCGCTCGAGCCTTCTTACCCGCTCCGGCGCTTGGCTGTTGAGATGGTCCCAGATCAGCCAGGCGCCCGTGGTCCAGATAAATGCCGGCTCCTGCGGATTTTCCGCAAAGAAGTGCTCGCCCGTTGCAATCGCCTGCGGAATGAACTGCTCATGATATTGCCGCCGCACCTTGCTGGCATGGTCAGTAAAGCCGATGTCTAGATGGGTCTTGAAGATCAGGTGGATGTGCTTGGGCATATGGGGCTCGGATCAAGTCGCCGCCCTTGATGCGACTGTTCCACCCATGCTGGCAAGGTGCGCCGCTTCTTACCTGCCACAAAAGAAGGGAGTGAGAACCAGCGCGGGCGGGATAAGGGCTCGGCTGCCATTTCGTTGGCCAGGACGGGAAACCGGAAAAACCATTCCTGTTCCCTATGCCGCCACGTCCGGTTGACGCGCGCTGGTCTCGTTGGGGCCAATGGTCCAAGAGCAGTTTCGTTCCCGTTTTTGTGCACCCCGGAACTTCACTGGTTGCAAAATCTTGTTCACCCATGGAGACCCACATGCAGCCACCAGCCCCAACCCAGGCGCCCGAACCGCGCAAGGGCATGCCCGATCCAACCATCACCGAAACCGAGTTCAAGGACCGCTTTCTTGCCCAGTTCATCGATCCCAATTTTGATGCCTTGAGCTCGGAACTGGAGAAAATCGCCGACGCGGCCTGGGATGCCTATGATCACAGCCGCAAGGCACCGCGCACAGTCAAGGCTGGTCCGGGCTATGCCGATCCCGACTATGAACTTGCCGAGGACTGAGTTGCTGCCAAGGCTGCCGTCGACCGGGCCAAGGCCGATTACGAGAGCGGCGACCGCCCGCAACGCATTCTGCTCGTCAACGCATCGTCACGCAGCGAACACACCTGTCCCGGCGAAATGAGTAAATCCTACCGCCTTGTCGAAATCGCTGCTGGCGTCCTGCAGCAGGCGGGTCTTGATACCGAAATCCTTGATCTGTCCCGCACCACTTCCGAATATGGCCGCAACATTCACCCCTGCAAATCCTGCTTTTCCACGGCTGCCCCGCTCTGCCACTTCCCATGCTCCTGTTATCCCAATTATTCGCTAGGCCAGACGCAGGATTGGATGAACGAGATCTACCCCATGTGGATCAGGGCCGATGGCATAATGATCGTGAGCCCCGTTAATTGGTATCAGGTCTCGTCGCCGCTCAAGGCACTAATGGACCGCATGGTTTGCGTTGATGGCGGCAACACCGATCCCACTCTTACCCAAGGCAAGAAAGCCGCCATTGCCAAGCAGATCGAACTCGATGGCTGGAGCTATCCGCGCCACCTCAAGGGCCGACTGTTCTCGGTCGTTGTCCATGGTGATGTGGAAGGCACCAAAGACGTGCGCCGCTCCATTTCCGATTGGCTCAAGTTCATGGAACTGGCGCCCGCCGGGCCACAGGCCGAGCTGGATCGTTACATCGGCTATTGGGAGCCCTATGCCACCAGCCATGACTCGCTAGATAAGGACCTGGCCGTGCAGGAAGAAGTTCGCAATGCCGCCCGTACCCTGCGCGATGCTGTCCTCACCCATCGCGACCGGCACGCCATCCCCGGCAGCGAACATGAAAAGCCCCGGCAGAAGTAAGTCCCTTGGAAGCCGCTATTGCGGTGGCTGGCCGTTCGAGGCGCTGACGCCGCCATCCACCGCAATCATTGCACCGGTAACAAAGCTTGCGTCCTCGCTGGCGAGAAACGCGATTACTGCCGCCACTTCCTCGGGCTCGCATGGGCGGCCCAGGGGAATGCGCTTGTTGAACTCGGCCATTGTGGCTTCATCTTCGAACATCTCGGCCGTCATCGCCGTTCGCGTAAGGCTTGGGCACACCGCATTCACCCGGATGCCGCGTGTGCCCAAATCCATTGCCAGAGCCCTGGTAAAGTTGACGACGCCTCCCTTGGCCGCATTGTAGGGCAGGGTGTTCCAATCCCCGCCCATGCCGGAAACCGACGCCGTATTGACGATTGATCCCTTGGTCTTCTCTAGATGCGGGATAGCTGCCCGGCAGCCGAAGAACACGCCGTCCAGATCGGTGGCAATGACCTTGCGCCAATCATCCGTGCTGATCTCTGCCGGATTGCCACCGGCATAAACGCCGGCATTGTTGACCAGCACGTCCAGCCTGCCGAAGCGCTCTACTGCGGCCGCAACCATACCGTCGACCGCTTGTTCGTCTGCCACATCGGCCCTGTGCACAAGATTGTCCTTGCCGGCGAGCTTACCCGCGGTTTCGGACAAATCTTGTTTGTCCACGAGCACGATTTTCGCGCCTTCGCTAGCAAACCTCAGCGCCGTTGCGGCTCCGATGCCCGATGCTGCGCCCGTAACCAAAACGACTTTATCCGCGAACCTGTTCATCTCGCCGTTCCTGCATGTGTTGATGCAGGCCAACGCCGGGCGGACGCAGATCGATCCGCTAGGGCAGAATGTGCCCGGCCGCGGTAAACAGCCGATACCACTCCTCCCGCGATAGCCGCACGTCCGAGCCGGCGGCGGAATCGATCACCCGCTCCGGCTTGGTCGTGCCCAGTACAACCTGGATATTGGCCGGATGCCGCACGATCCATGCCACCGCAATGCCCGTCGGCGTCACGCCATGAGCTTCCGCCAGTTCATCGATGACATCGTTCAACTCGGCAAAATTCTCCCGGTCGCCCAGGAACACGCCATCGAAGAAGCCCTTCTGAAACGGCGACCACGCCTGAAGCATCATATTGTTGAGCCGCGAATAATCGAGCAGCCCTACGTCACGGCTGATCGATTGGTCCAGTCCGGCCATGTTCGCGGCAACGCCTTGGGCGATCAACGGCGCATGGGTAATGCTCAATTGCACCTGATTGAACCGCAAGGGCTGCGTTACCGCAGTCTTGAGAAGTTCGATCTGGCCCGGCGTCTGGTTGGAAACACCGAAATGGCGCACCTTGCCCGCAGCCTCTAATTTGGTGAAAGCCGAAGCGACCTCCTCGGGTTCCACCAGAGTGTCGGGCCGGTGCAGCAGCAGCACGTCGAGATAGTCCGTGCGCAGGGCTGCCAACGACTCGTCTACCGTCCGCAAGATATGCTCTTCGGAAAAATCGAAGAACCCTTTGCGAATACCGACCTTGCTTTGGATGACCATGCGTTCGCGTTCACTCGCGCTCAGCGTTACAGCTGCCCCGAACCGCGCCTCGCAACGGTGCCGCTCGCCACCATAGATGTCGGCATGGTCAAGCACATTGATACCTGCATCCATTGCCGTGCGCACCAGCGCATCGATTTCCCCATCGCTCATCTGGGCGATGCGCATCAGTCCCAGGACGACGCTTGAAAGGTTCAGGCCCGTTCCGGGCAATTGGTAGGTCTTCACGGCAGATCCCTTCGGTTTAGCGAGCGCTCAGCTTGCAACGATCTGCCAACCCACACCAGTCAGAAGCGCGCCATCTCCGCCCGAACCTTGCCGATAAACCTTTCCAATTGCGCCGGCGTGCAATTGTTCATGTCGTAGAGCGCCAGGTAAAGCGGCGGCTTGCCGGTGCGGAACGTCGCCCATCCCCAGCGCTGCGCCAGCTTGCGCGGCGGATCGCCCATGATCATCGTGCGCCACCGGTCCCCGCCATATGTCGTTACGAAGGCTACCTTCTTGATGTGCGTCAGGTTCGGCACCAGCCGCCCCCGGTCCCCGCCGCCTTCAAGGATGAACGACACGCCGGGTAGGAAAATGCGGTCGAAATAGCCCTTGAGGATCGCCGGATAACCATAGTTCCAGACCGGATGTACGAACACCAGCGCCTCCGCCACCATCAGCCGGTCGACATAGGGCTTCACCGAGGGCGTCAGATTGCCCGGCACCTCATGGTAGTTGAGCCGCTCCTCGCGGCTGAGCACCGCGTCGAAGCCTTCATCATAAAGGTTGAGCGCATCGACGCTGTGCCCCTTGCTCGTCAGCTCGTCGGCTACGGCGTTAAATAGCGCTCGGTTATAACTCGTTTCTACCGGATGGGCATGAATGACGTGAACGCGCATCAGGCAGCATTCACCGGATTGAGCCCGTCGAACAGCCAGGCCTTGCCGGCATTGAAATCGAAATCCGGGTTTTCCCAAGCGATCATCTTGCCCGGATTGAGAATGCCCTTGGGATCAGCCTCGCGCTTGAAATCAAGCTGCTTCTGGTCCGTCCGCTTCATGCCGCCTTCTTCAAGGGTATAGCGATGGGGGTTGAAGACATTGCACTCATTGTCCTCGTGTATGCGGATGATCTCCTCCAGCCGCGCCTCTGTGGTGTAGCGCACCAGCGGCAGCCCGGCGAAGGTCACGATGCCATCCTGCTTGGTGATCTCGATATGCATCGGCAATTCATCACCCAGTAGGTCAACGATCTTGCGCACGTGCTCGATGGTCGGATAGCGCGTCTGCAGATAGGTGATCGTCGGGTCGACCTTGAGCGCTCGCAACGTGGTATGGTTCCAGCCCAGCTCATAGATCGGCGGCAGGCGCTTGAGTTCCTCTTCGCTCGCTTCGTCGGAACGATAGAGCATCTCGCCTTTATGGTGCGAAACGAACAGCGTCATCGCCGCTGCCGCCACCGGCGCCACCATCAGCAGCACCACCGATTGACCGTCACGGATATAAGGCTTATGCCGGTTGAAAAAAGCCTCCCCGATCGGTGCAGCACAGGGCGCCACCTCCTTGACCAGCAAGCCATCCTGCAACGCGACTGCCTCGCCGAACCGGCACGCCTCGATAAAATCATCGAACCCCACCAGCATGTCGACCCAGTCATGCGCCTGCGTCAGCGGCATCTCCGCTTCGACGATGATCCCGTTTGTGCCATAGGCATGGGCCACCTTGAGAATATCTTCGCCCAACAGGTCCAGCTCACGCGGCTCCGCCTCGCAGGTGATAACCTTGAGCCCCAAGATCGACCCTAGCGCCCGCAACCCACCCCAGCGCACCGAACCGACGCCGCCAGAACCACCCGCGATAAAGCCACCGAGCGAAGCCATGCGATAGGTCGAGGGGTGAAACCGCAATTCACCCGCCACCGAGGCCCTGGTTTCATGATCGATCTGCTCTAGAATTGCGCCGGCCTGCGCGCGCACCCGGTCCGGCTTGATCTCGAGCACCTTGTCCATGTTCATAAGATTCAGGATCGCCCCGCCCGAAAGCGGCATGGCCTGCCCGTAATTGCCCGTGCCTGCACCGCGTGGGGTGATCGCCACCCCATGCTTGAACGCTGCGCGCAGCACGGTTTTGACTTCCTCGTTGGAGCGTGGCGACACCACGATCTCAGCCGTCACATGATCGAGCTTGGCCTTGAGCACGGGCGAATACCAATAATGGTCGCGGCTGCGCTGCTGGACGATCTTGGGATGGTCATCGACCGGAATGTCACCAATCTCGGCGCGGAAAAGGGCAATGCTCATGTGTTAGGTCCCATCAGGTCGTCGAGTTCGCGATAATCGGGCAGGGTGGTGTCGATCGGCACGCCAGCGCGAAGCACGGTTCGGTCGCTCTGTGGCCGCGCCATCAGCTCGGTCCAGTGCCGCGCCCGCATCACAACCAGATCGGCCGGTGCGCCCTCCGCAATCGTTGCGGCATAGGTAAAATCTGCAATGCGCGATGGATCGGTGCCCACGGCGCGCACCCAGGAAAAGGCGTCCGACTGTGGATGATCGAAATGGATGATCCGCGCCCCCTCGCGCAGCACTTCCAACGCATCGAGATCGCCATAAGCATAGAACGGGTCGCGCGTATTATCCGAGGCGATAGCGACCGATACTCCGGCTGCCTTGAGCTCGTTCAGCAGCGTCACTCCGCGCCAGCGCGGCGTACGAACGCCATGCTCGTTGTCGCGATCCTGCAGATACATATTGCAGATCGGCAGCGAGACCACGGCAACGCCAGCCCGCGCCACCTTGTCGATTACGCGCTTGGCAACGTCATCACTCTGTACCGCCAGCGAACAGCAATGACCCGCCGTGACCTTGCCCTTAAACCCTGTCTCGATCACCGCCTCGGCGAGGCATTCCAGCGCATTGGCTGCCGGATCAGGCGATTCATCGGCGTGAAGATCGATGGCGAGATCAAACTCCCCGGCAATCTCGATCAGCCGGCGCATGATGAGGGCGTTCTCCGGATGCACCGCCGTCGAGCCACCCAGCACGCCGTCCGCCGCCTTGGTGCGCTCGGCAATCGAGCGCAGCGCCGCCGGATCAAGAATGGTGTCGGGACCCATCAAGGCCACGCCCTGCAGCTCAATCCGCCCTGCCCACCGCGCCCGCATCGCTTCGAACACGTCCCAGGTGATACCGTGCTGCGGCGGCGCCATGTCCAAATGCGTCCGGATCGCCGCCGTGCCGTGCGCAAAGGCACAGCGCAAGGAGAAGTCCATGCGCCGCTCGACGTCTCCGGCCGACCAATTGGCCTCTCGATCTTCACCGACTGCGATCAATGCGCCCAGCCAGGTGCCGTCCGGATTCTGCTTGCGCGGCCAGATGTGACCCTTGTCGAGATGGGTATGAAGATCAACAAAGGCCGGCAGAACGATGCCACCATCGAGATCGATGATATTTGGCCCGCTTGCTCCGCCCGCGGGCGCGACCCCGGTGATCTTAGCGTCAGCGATGGAAAGATCGAACTGCGATAGCGCGCCTGAATTGGCATTGCCCATCGCGGCATGCGGCACGCTGGCATTGGCCAGCACATAATGCCCGTCGGCCGGTATCGTGATCGCCACGCTCAATTCTCCCGCTTGATGGCGCTTTCGTGCCAGCGATGCAGCGTCAGCCACGAGATGAAGGATGTCAGCCCATAAATGGCGATACCCGTGCCACAGAGCATGATCAGCGCGGCAAACAGCCGGGGCAGATTGAGCCGGTACTGCGATTCCAAAAGCCGGAAAGCCAGCCCCGCGCCTTGCCCGGCCGATCCCGCGGCGAACTCCGCCACGACAGCGGCGATCAGCGACAGCCCGCCGGCGATCCGCAGGCCCGCCATGAAGTAGGGCATGGAGGCCGGAATCTTCAAAAACAGCAGCGTCTGCCAGCTATTGGCGCCATACAGCTCAAACAAATTGAGCAGGTTGTGATCGACGCTCTTGAGCCCCTGCACCATGTTCGACAGGATCGGGAAGAACGCCACCAAGAACGCACAGATCATCAGCGCCGTCTGCGTATCGGGCGCATAGATCAAAATCAGCGGTGCGATAGCGATGATCGGGGTCACTTGAAGGATCACCGTGAATGGAAACAGCGCTAATTCCAGCCATTTGCTCTGGACGATAATGATAGCGATGGTCACGCCCCCGATCAGCGCTACGGCAAGCGCCATGAAGGTAATCCGCACCGTCACCAGCAATGCCGGCCACAAGGTGCCACTATCGGTAAAGAGCGCAACGGCCGCATCGCCGGGGCCGGGGAGGATGTATTTGGGGATCTCATTAGCGACGATGATCCATTGCCAGAGCCCAATGCCAGCGGCCAAGGCGAGCAAAGGCACCAGGATCTGAAGCACCTTTTCACGGCTGGACATGCCTGCATGCAACACGGAAACGGCGCTGTCGGTGCCCTTTTCGCTTGATGCCAAAGTAGTATCAGCCATGGTCAGGTCTCCGCCGCATGAATGGCGCTCTGCAGCGCGTCCGAAACGGTCTGGCAATTGGCCCGATAGAATTCCGATACACGGTAAGCCGCATCCCGCACCGGCGGCTGCGCAATTTCTAAATCGGTGAACACCTGTCCCGGCCGCGCCCGCATCACGACGATGCGGCTCGACAGATAGGCCGATTCATAGACCGAGTGCGTCACGAAGATCACCGTCACACCCGTCTGGGTCCAGAGCGCCAGCACATCGTCGTTGAGCTTTTGCCGCGTGATTTCATCAAGCGCAGCAAAGGGCTCATCCATCAGCAGTAGCTTGGGCCTGGTCACCAGCGCCCGCGCAATCGACACGCGCATCTTCATGCCGCCCGATAGCTCGCGCGGATAGGCCTGGGCAAAATCGGCAAGCCCAACGCTTTGGAGGTTCTCCATCACCTTGTCGCGCGCCTCGGCCTTACCAACCCCACGCAGCTTGAGCGGCAGGTAGACATTGCCGAACACCGTCTGCCACGGCATCAGCGTTGGCTCCTGGAACACGAAGCCGACGTCGCCTTCCGGCAAGCCCTTCTTGCTGATCTTGGACGACGGCCAATCGATTGAGCCCGATGAGGGCGGGCCCAACCCGGCAATTATCCGCAGCGCCGTCGATTTTCCGCAGCCTGACGGTCCCAAGAGCGAAATGAACTCCCCTCCGCGCACGTCAAGCGACATGCCCTTGAGCGCCAGCGTGCCATTGGAAAACACCTTGCTGACATCGCGCATGGTGACGACGGCGCGACGCGGTTCGGAGCGGGCGGAACTCGCAAGGACAGCAGTTTCGGTCACTAGCAAAACCTTACTAGGAGCATGGATTTCCCGTTCGACTTCATGGCCAACAACTCCACCACGTCATTCCCGCTTTTGCGGGAATGACGCCGCGTATGTTGAAGCATCACCACAACTTCTCGTCGCGCCGATGCTCCGGTTTTATTCAATCAGCCGTAGCCAGTTCGACACCGACACCCTTGCAGGTGAACTGGGTCGTATAAGCCTTGGAGATGTCGATCCCGGCCTCATAGACACCAGCCTCGATCATCTTGTTGTAAAAGTCCGTCCAACGCGCATCGGTCATGCAGCCAATACCCTGCGTCTCGGCTTCGCCTGAAACAGCAATCCCATATTCCTTGAGCTTCTCGATTGAATAGGCAAGCTGCCCATCGGTCATCTCGGGATTGTCTTTCTTGATCAGATCATTGGCTGCTGTGTTGTCACCATAGAGGTAATTGTACCAGCCGATCGCCGTCGCATCGACAAAGCGCTGCACCAGATCCGGGTTCTCGTCGACCAGGTCCTGCCGCGTCTCGATCGTAGTAGAATAGGGATCGTAGCCGAAATCGGCGAGGAGGAACACCTTCGGCGCCCAGCCGGTCTGCTTTTCGATCTCGTAGGGCTCGGAAGTCAAATAGCCCTGCTGCACCGACATCGGATCGGCAATGAACGGCGCCGGGTTGAAGGTATACGGTTCGTACTGATCGTCGCTGAAGCCTTCAAAGCTTGCCTTCATCCACGGCCAGTAACCGGCAAAGAAGCTGTCCTTGCCCATGATAAGCTTGCTGGCAGCGGTAAGGCTCGCAACATCGGTGAACGGCGCTTCGGGATGCGCCAGCAAGACCTGCGGATCTTTCTGGAAGATCGACGCCACGGCGAGCACCGGAATGCCTTGCTTGACGCTGTCGATCGTCGACATGCCCCCCATGTAGAACTCGATCTGCCCGGCAACCAGCAATTGCCCGTTCGGCGCCTGTGGCCCGCCCTGGCGGATGGTGACGTCCAGCCCGTACTTGGCATAGGTGCCGTCAGCCACCGCCTGATAATAGCCGCCGTGCTCGGCTTGCGCCAACCAATTGGTGCCGAAGGTCACCTTGTCCTGCGCTTGGGCCATGCCGCCCAGTGCGGCAAGAACCAAGCTGGTGGACATAGCAAGTTTGACAATGCTCATTGCGCTCTCCCGGCCAACCCCATGGCCAATTTTATGCGGCTCACGCCGCAGAGATAATTCATGTTACTCTTCTGCGTACTTGTGAAGTCAAAAAATAGGCATCTGTGCAAAATGCCTGCTATGCACGCAAATCGAGCAGCAAGGACTATGCAAGCTTAGGTCTGCCGGGTAGCATCTTCCATCCACAGTGAAGTGTCCGATGGCGACCCCGCTCAGCCCCACGCAGATCCACCCGCCTTTTGCTCCCTACAGCCACGGCATTCTCGTACCGCCCGGGCAGAAGCTGGTGTTCTGTTCCGGCCAGCTTGGCATTGGCGCCGACAAGATCGTTCCGCCCGATTGCGCCGGCCAAACCCGCATTTGCTTTGACAACATCGCCGCCGTCCTCAGCGAAGCTGGCATGGATCTCGCCCATATCATCCGCATCAACGCCTATGTCACCGGCCGTGAACACTTGCCCGCCTACATGGCCGTGCGAAACGCGCTCTTTGCCGAACCCTATCCTGCCTCGACCTTGATGATCGTCTCCGGCTTTGCCCGGCCCGAATTCGTGGTCGAGATCGAAGCCATCGCTGCTGGCCCAGCCTGAAGGACATTCCATGACTCGCAAGATCTGGTGGACCGATTTTTCGGCGCCCGAGTTCGACAGTCTCGACCCGATGAAAACCATCGCCATCCTGCCCATCGCCGCCATCGAGCAGCATGGCCCGCATTTGCCGGTGGGCACCGATACGATCATCAACCAGTCCATGATCGAACTGCTGGCCAGCCGTGCGCCCGCCAACCTCGATCTGCGCATCCTGCCGGTTCAGGCGATCGGCAAGTCCAACGAGCATATCTGGTCCAAGGGCACCATCACCCATCAGGCGACAAACTTGATCGATGCCTGGACCCAAATCGGCCTTGAAGTCGCTCGCTCAGGCATTCGGAAGATGGTCTTCATCAATTCCCATGGCGGCAACGAGGACATCATGAGCATCGTGGCGCGCGAACTGCGCGTGCGCGCCGGCATGCTGGCCATCCGTAGCGGCTGGCGCTTCACGCCCGATGGCGTGCTGACCGATCTAGAGCGCCGCCACGGTATCCATGGCGGCGATGCCGAAACCTCGCTGATCCTCCATTTCAAGCCGCATTTGGTCGACATGAGCCGGGCTGATAATTTCGTTTCGGTCGTCGCCCGCGACGAACAGGAATACAAATATCTCCGCCCCACCGGCGCCTTCGGCCACCTCTATGCCTGGATCGCCTCGGATATAAACCCATCTGGCGCAGTCGGCGATGCAGCCTCTGCCACGGCCGAAAAAGGCCAGCAAATCGCCGAAGCCAATGTCACCGGCATGCTCGAAGTGCTCGCCGAGATCGCCGCCATGCCCCTCCCGGGCGAGCGCTAAGCGGACGCCCGCCGCCGATCCCAAAGCAGATAGGCAAAGCCCCCCACCAGCATTAGCGCGATGACGAACCACGTCAGCGCATAAACCAGATGGTTGTTGGGAAAGCTTAGCACCGTTAGCCCGCCGATCGGATAAGTCCCCGGTGCCCCAGCTTCCGAGTCTATGAAGAACGGCGCCGCATTGCCGACGCCCTTGTCCGCTGCGATTGCCACCACGTCGCGCGAATACCAACGCTCCCCTGCCGGATCATTGCTCCGGAGGAAACCACCACCCGGTTCGCTCTGCCGCAACAGACCGGTGACCCGCACTTCCCCTCCCGGCCCCGGTCGCGTCCCGCGCTCCCGCTGCTCCGGCGGCACAAAACCACGATTGACGAGTACACTGCGTCCATCAGGGAGCACCAGCGGCGTCACTACCCAGAACCCACCGCCATAGGCCGTCACCGCCTGCACCAGCGTTTCGGCCGCGTGGTCAAACCGCCCGCTCGCTACGACACGGCGGTACTCATCCTGCTCGGGTGTAAAGTCATCCCAAGTCCCATCGCCACTCAAATCGCTAGGCGCTGCTGTTGCGCGTTCCGCCACAGCGGCGACCAGCGCATTCTTCCACGCCAGCCGCTCCAATTGCCATACGCCAAGCGCCCCGAACCCCAAGGCGCCTAGCAAGGCAACAACACCCAGAACAACCAGCGTGCGCTGACTGCGCATGGCTACATCAGCGCCGGATCCATGATGTGGCCGGGCATCATGTTAGTGTTGAGGTGGTACATCACCCAAAGCGAGCCTGCCAGCGCGATGACGATGACGATGATCGTGAAGATCGCCGCCATCATGGTCCAGCCGCCTTCGCTCTTGGTGTTCATGTGAAGAAAATAGATCATGTGCACCAAAATCTGCACCACGCCGAACGCCATGATCGTCAGCGTCGCAACGGCGGTATCGGCAATCACATCGGCCATCACCAGCCAAAACGGAATGGCGGTCAGAACCACTGAAAGAGCAAACCCGATCAGATAGCTCCGCCGCGTGCCGTGGCTATGCCCATCGCCGGTAATGCCGGGGTGCGGATGCACAGGGCCGTCAGCGTTTAGCGGTTCGTCATGTGTCGCAGTGCTCATCGCAGCATCCCCATGAGATAAACAACAGTAAAGACCCCGATCCAGATAACGTCGAGGAAGTGCCAGAACATCGACAGGCACTGGACGCGGATCTGGTTGGCTGGGATAAGCCCCTTCATCCAGATCTGCACCAGCAGCGTCACCAGCCAGATGATGCCGAAGGTGACGTGAAGCGCGTGGGTGCCCACCAGCACATAGAACGAGGACAGGAATGCCGAACGCTGCGGCACCGCTCCTTCATGAATGAGGTGGTTGAACTCATAAAGCGTGCAGCCAAGGAATATGGCGCCGAGCACCCCCGTGATGCCCAACCACAGCAAAGTCCCGTTCTTCTTGCCCTCTTCCATGTCGAGCATGGCAAAGCCATAGGTGATGGAGCTCAGCAGCAGCGCCGCCGTGCTCACCGCCACCAGCGGCAGGTTGAACAGATCAGCCGGCGAGGGTCCCGCCGCAAAACTCCCGCCCAGCACGCCATAAATCGCAAACAGCGTCGCAAAGATCAGGCAATCGCTCATCAAATAGAGCCAGAACCCGATCTGGGTCGAGCCATGGACGGTATGTTCATGGCTGGCGAGGTCGTAGAAGTCGAGCTTTTCGCCCGGAGTAGCTTGAACTGTATCGCTCATCTTACTCTCCTGCTGGCAGCGGCTTGTGGCGCTTGCTTTCCACCGCCACCACAGCTTCGGCCGGAATGTAATAGTCCCGGTCATAGTTGAAGGTGTGCATGATCGAGACGATCAGGATGCCGGCAAAACTCACCACGGCCAGCCACCACATGTACCAGATCAGGGCGAAGCCCAAGGCGACACTGAGCCCAGCCAGCACAATCCCCGCCCAGGTGTTGCGCGGCATGTGGATGTCGCGGAATCCCTCGGTTGGATGCTGCGCATTGCGCTTCTTCATGTCCGCCCAGGCGTCGTTGTCGTAGATGATCGGCGTGAAGGCGAAATTGTACTGCGGTGGTGGCGAGGATGTCGCCCATTCCAAAGTACGTCCGTCCCAAGGATCGCCCGTCGTGTCCCAATCCTTGTTTTTGCCAAGGATGGAGACGGCAAACTGAATGGCCATCGTGGCAATGCCCGCGGCAATGATGAGCGCGCCAAAACCGGCAATGATGAACCAGATCTGCAGCGACGGGTCATCGAACGTGCGCAACCGGCGGGTTACGCCCATCAGCCCCAGCACGTAGAGCGGTGCGAACGCTACCCAGAACCCGATGACCCAGCACCAGAACGAGATCTTGCCCCAGAACTGGTTGAGCTTGTAGCCGAAGGCCTTGGGCCACCAGTAATTGATGCCCGCAAAGATCCCGAACAGGACGCCGCCGATGATGACGTTGTGGAAGTGCGCCACAAGGAACAGCGAATTGTGCAGGACGAAGTCGGCGGGTGGCACAGCCAGCAAGACGCCCGTCATGCCCCCGATGGTGAACGTGATCATGAAGGCAATCAGCCACATCATGGGCAGTTCGAACCGGATGCGCCCCTTGTACATGGTAAAAAGCCAGTTGAAGATCTTTGCTCCCGTAGGGATCGAGATGATCATGGTCGTAATGCCGAAGAAGGCATTGACGCTCGCGCCAGACCCCATGGTGAAGAAGTGGTGCAGCCATACCAGGTACGACAGGATGGTGATCACGATTGTGGCGTAGACCATCGAGGTGTAGCCGAACAGGCGCTTGCTCGAGAACGTCGAGGCGACTTCCGAGAAGATACCGAAGGCTGGCAGGATCAGGATGTAAACCTCCGGATGGCCCCATATCCAGATGAGGTTTACATACATCATCGGGTTGCCGCCGAAGTCGTTGGTGAAGAAGTTCGTTCCAACGTAGCGGTCGAGCGCAAGCAGGGTCAAAACGGCCGTCAGCACCGGGAAAGACGCCACGATCAACACGTTCGTGCAAAGCGACGTCCAGGTGAACACCGGCATCTTCATCAGGGTCATGCCGGGCGCGCGCATCTTGATGATGGTCGCGATGAGGTTGACGCCCGACAGCGTCGTTCCCACCCCTGCGATCTGCAAGGCCCAGATATAGTAGTCCACTCCCGAGGCCGGACTTTGCTCGATACCCGAGAGTGGTGGAAAGGCGAGCCAGCCGGTCTGCGCAAACTCGCCTATGAACAGGCTCATCATTACGAGAACGGCGCCGCCCGCTGTCATCCAAAACGAGAAATTGTTGAGGAACGGGAAGCTCACATCTCGCGCGCCGATCTGCAGCGGCACGATGTAGTTCATGAACCCCGTGATCAGCGGCATCGCCACAAAGAAGATCATGATCACGCCATGCACGGAAAACAGCTGATCATAATGGTGGGCGTTAAGGTAACCCTCCGAGCCGTTGAAGGCGATGGCCTGCTGCAGGCGCATCATCAGGGCATCGGCAAAGCCGCGCACCAGCATAACCGCGCCCAGCACCATGTACATGATGCCAACCTTCTTATGGTCGACGCTCGTGAACCATTCGTGCCAGAGATAGCCCCAAAGCTTGAACTTGAACAACAAGCCGACAACGGTCAGTCCGATCAGGGCAACCACCGCGAAGGTGCCGATCAGGATAGGCTCGTAATAAGGAATAGCCTGCCAAGTCAGCCGGCCGAAGATGAAGCTCCAGAATTCGTTGCTCATAGCATTGCCGCCTGTGTTGGTTCAGCGGGAGTGGTGAAGCTGGCAAGCCAGCTCGTCAGGGCGTTCGATTGCAGCACTGAAGGCTGCCGCAGCCCCGCGCCGATAAACGGCGCTGCATTGGGTGCATCGATGGCCGGCAGCTTGGCCGTCATGGCGATAGCTTCGTCGACCGTGCAGATCGCTGCCACATAGGTCTTTTGTGGGCCAAACACCGACCGGTTCCGCTCGCCGCCGCCGTAAAGCTCTGGCGCCATATTCTCGATGCCGGCAAGGCCAAGGCCGCCGCGTGCGTCAATGGCCATCATCTCGCTCATGCACATCTTGTCGCGTTCGACGCACATATTGACGATGGCGGTATAAAGCCCGCCCTCGACACTGGCGAAGTGCATCGGCTCGACATTCTCGCTTGGCTTTTCCAACTGCAGATAGCGTGCCCGGTCGAGCGTCTCCGGCGCCTGGCGCACTTGTTCGACCCATTGGTCGAATGCGGCATCGTCGACACCCCGGAACTTGAAGTGCATGCCCGAAAAACCATGCCCGCTATAGGCGGCTGAGATGCCCTTGTATTCGCCCGGCTGATTGACCACCGCATGAAGCCGCGTCTGCATGCCTGGCATGGCATAAATCTGCCCGGCCAGCGCGGGGATATAGAAGGAGTTCATCACCGTCGACGATGTCAGCTTGAAGCTGATCGGGCGATCGACCGGTGCAACCAGCTCGTTGACGGTAGCGATATTGTATTGGGGGTAGATGAACATCCACTTCCAATCGAGTGCGGTCACTTCCACTTCGAGTGGCTCGACACCGGGCGCTACCGCTTTCCCTGGCCCGATCCGGCCAAGCTCGCGGTAGGGATCGAGCAGATGCGTGCTCACCCAGGTCACTGCGCCAAGGCAGATGATGATTGCTAGCGGCGCTGCCCAGATCACCAGTTCGAGGTGGGTTGAGTGATCCCAATCCGGCTCGTAGCGCGCGTCCTTGTTGCCAGCCCGGTATTTGCGCGCAAAAACCACCACCAGCGTCAGCACCGGAACAATGATCAGCAGCATCAGGAATGTTGAGATCAGGATCAGGTCGCGCTGCTGCATGGCAACGTCGCCAGCCGGCGACATAACCACGGCATTGCACCCGGCAAGGGTCAACAGAAGAGGTAGGGCAAGTAAAAGCTTGATCGGACGAGACACTGGGCGGTCCTCAGTTGGGAGGTTTCGCGTTCGACGATGCACGTATGCCTTGCTAGTGCCTGTCACCATCGGACATTTTGTCCACTCCCGCCGGACTCCCTTTTGAGGCAGGACAAGACTAGCTTTATAACGGAGCAGGGCTCTTTCGCCATTATCTGCAGCCCCGCAGTCAATTATTGAACCCTTGCAGGAACTTAACCGATGTCAACTTCCACAGGACCCGTGACGGAGACGACTGCGGAGCGCGATGCGCGCGCGACAAATAGTCATCATCGCGCGGTGAAGCCGGGGGAAATTGCCGTCGGTGTGATTATTGGCCGCACCTCCGAATTTTTCGATTTCTTCGTCTATGCAATTGCCTCAGTGCTGGTATTCCCGGCCGTCGTATTTTCTTTTGCTGATCCTTTAACCGGGACGGTGCTGTCGTTTGCTGTGTTTGCCCTGGCCTTTATTGCGCGACCGATCGGCACCGTCTTGTTCTCTGCTATCGACCGCAATTATGGCCGTGGCGTCAAGCTTACTATTGCGCTGTTCCTGCTTGGCATCTCCACCGTGGCCAATGGCTTCTTGCCCAGCTTCGACCAGGTCGGTTGGTTTTCCGTCGCCCTGCTGATGATCCTGCGTTTCGGGCAGGGCCTTGCCCTGGCTGGCACATGGGATGGACTGGCGTCGCTGCTGGCCCTCAACGCGCCTGAAAAGCAGCGCGGCTGGTATGCCATGCTCCCGCAACTGGGCGCCCCTATCGGCCTTATCGTGGCTTCGGCGCTGTTCGCTTACCTCTCCAGCAGCCTTTCGGCTGAGGACTTCCTGTCCTGGGGCTGGCGCTACCCGTTTTTCGTGGCCTTCGCCATCAACGTCGTGGCCCTTTTCGCCCGTTTGCGCATCGTCGTCACGCCTGAATACACGACATTGTTCGAAAGCGGCGAATTGCAGCCAACCCGCGTTCTTGAAACCATCAAGCATGACTGGCGCAACATCGTCATCGGCGCCTTTGCTCCCTTGGCGAGCTTTGCCCTGTTCCACATGGTGACCGTCTTCGCGCTGTCCTACATTTTCCTCTATACCGATGAAGCCCCCAGCAACTTCCTGGTCATCGAGACAGCTAGTGCCGTCGTCTGCCTCGTCGCCATTGTCCTCTCCGGCTACCTGGCCGATCGAATTGGCCGTCGCTGGCTTCTGGGCGCTTCGGCCGTTGCCATCGCCATCTACAGCGTCTTCGCCCCCCTGCTGCTTGAAGGCGGTAACATCGGCGAAATCGCCTACATGGTCATCGGCTTTGCCCTTCTTGGCATATCCTTTGGCCAGTCCTCGGGCGTGGTCGCTTCCAACTTTACCAAGCTTTATCGCTACACCGGCTCGGCCCTCACCTCCGATCTCGCCTGGCTCTTCGGCGCCGGCTTCGCCCCACTCGCCGCGCTTCTCCTCTCCAGCCAGTTCGGCCTCATCTCCTCGGGCGCCTACCTCCTCTCAGGCTGCATCTGCACTCTCGTCGCCCTGCGATTGAACCGCCAGCTGGCTAGCCGGAACTGACAAGGAAGTCGTGCCAGGCACCACACGCTCACCACCCACGGTGTCATCCCGGGTCAAGCCTGGGATGAACCGAGCATGCTGGCTATTCAGTAGCCCGCGCGGACCACCGCACTTCCGGCGTCCACCCGAAATCTTTGTCAAATGGGTATCGGGGGACATTCTTATGCTTCCGCTCCAGCCGCTCGACGAATTGATCTACCACCCCCGGCGACAGCGCCATCAAGCTCGGACGGGCGATCGGCCCCAACTCCGGCGACAGATACCCCGACTTCACCACCACGATCTTGGCCGTACGCGGATCGAGTCCAAGCCGCGTGAAATCCACGATATTGTGGAACGGCCGCCGCCGTGCCGTCAGCACCAGATCAATCCCTCCGATCCGCACCACCGCCTCGCGCAACCGGTCCTCGGCCGCTTCGGCTAGGAACAACACCTCCACTTCCGCCTCAACCTTCCGGCTCGACGGATCAAGGCTCCCCCCGATCGTCAGCCCCAGCTGCGCCCCCACGCCCGCCGCATAAGCCGTGTCAGTCGCCGCCTTGTCCGCAATTCCCGCAAACACTACACCCTGCGCCCCCGCATCGATCAGGGCCTGCAGCACCTCTGCCCGGTCGCCCACGCCGCCGCCAGTAGGATTGTCCCCTGACTCCGCCAGCACCACCGGCTGAGTCTCCGACCAAACCGCCCACTGGACACACTCTTCAATGCTCCCCGTCTTGGTGCCAAAGACGAACTGCTCGCGAATATCCCAATAGTTCTGCGCCAGCCTCCCAGCCGCCTCGGCCATCGCTTGGCGGTCAGTCCCCGTCACCACCGCACAAGCCGTCGCCCGAGGCTCATCCGCCCAAACATAGCCTACCTGGAACGACGCATCCCAGATCCCGGTCGGCTCCTCCACCTCATGCATCTGCGCATAAAAGCTGCGCGCCGGCTCGTCCTGCGTCGAGGTGCGCTCCCCTGGCAGCAGCACCGGCACCGGCGCCCAGGCCAGCATCGGCCGCAGGCCCGTTCGCAGCGCCCGCACCAGCATGGTCACCGCCCGGCGCATCGTGTCCTGCACATCGATATGCGGCGCCGTGCGATAGGTCGAAAACATGTCGAGGCTATCCACGATCGTTTGGCTCACATTGCCATGCAGATCATAGCTGGCAGAGATCGGCACATCCGGCCCAACCAAGTCCCGTACCGCGCTGATGAAATCGCCCTCGGCATCATGGAGCCCCTCGACAAACATTGCCCCATGCATGGCCAGGTACACGCCATCGAGCGGCATGGCGGCCCGAATCCCCTCCAGGATTTCCGCTTTCCAGCGTCTATAAATCCCGCTCTCCAACGGCCCGCCGGCAATCGCCCGCGCATGAAGGATCGTGATGAACTCGGCCGGAAAATGGGTCAGGAAATTGAAGTAGTCGTCCTTGAGCATGGCCGGTCCGCGCAACACGCGGAAATCAGCCTCGCGGGCCAGCACGGGATTATAGGTGCTGCACTCCGTGTGCAGCCCGGCAACGGCAATGCGCATCAAGACACTCCGACCATCGACGTTTTAAGCAAACGCGGCTCCATTCAACTTTCTCAGCATGATCTTGATTGAACATGCATTCGGGTGTCTGCTAGCACGAACTTATCCGCGTGTTCTAAATTTTCATGCTTGCACATCTGCGCTGAAGCAGACGCGCAGCCCAGTTGCATACCAATTCAAGCATGCTGCGCAACTGAACGACGCTTGTCCACACTTTAGATCGTGTGCGGTGACAGGGAAACTGCCAGTTTCGCAGCCACTTTGGCGCAAAAACTGCCAATAGCGCGAAGTGGCTTAAATTGGTATTGTCATTGTGACGGATTCATGTTGACATGGCTTCCGGAACGATCCTAGTCTTGAAAATCGTTTACAAAAACGAACACCAATCCACCTAAGAGATTGGCGAACGAATAACAGGGAACGGCACTGCAATGCGCGTAGGCATCATCGGCCTCGGCTATCGTTTGGGTTATCTGGCGCGCGTATTTTCCGCGGCGCGGGATGACTTCACGGTTGTCGGCTATGTCGACCCTGCCCCTGCTGGCCTGCCATACGCCACCGAGCACGGTATTCCGGTCGGCACGCAATACGAAACGCTCGAGCAATTGCTCGACAACAACCAGCTCGACCTTCTCATGGTCGGCTCGCCCAATCACCTCCATCTCGAACACATCCGCATCGGGCTCGAGTGCGGCCTTAAGATTTTCACCGAGAAGCCCGTGGTTACCTCCGTCGAGGAAACTATGGCCCTCGCCGAACTAATCGGCCGCTATGGCTCCGACAATCTCATGGTCGGCCTCGTCCTGCGGTATGCCCCGCTCTATGTCGATCTGCGCAAGGCGCAAGCCGAGGGCATGCTGGGCGACATCACCTCCATAGAGGCCTCCGAACATATTCCGCCCTACCATGGCGCCTTCTTCATGCGCGACTGGCGCCGCTACGAGCGCTATTCCGGCAGCTTCATGCTCGAAAAATGCTGCCATGATCTCGATCTCTACAATGGCGTCATGGGCTGCCGCCCGCACTACGTCTCGAGTTTCGGCGGCCGCCGCACCTTCGTTCCCGCTAACGCTCCGGCCAATACCGGCATCAACGACATGGAAGTCTACCATCGCAAGCCAACTGGCTGGATGGGCACCGACAAGGTCTTCGACAGCGACGGTGACATCATCGATTTCCAGACCGCGATCGTCCAATACGAGAACGGCGCAGCACTGACCTTCCACACCAATCTCAATGTGCCCGACGATTTCCGCCGCTTTGCAGTAATGGGTGCCAAGGGCATGGCCGAGGGCGATTTCATCCGCAATTTCCTGCGCGTCACCGACTCGCGCACCTCCGACCGGCTGGTCGATACCACCTACAAATCCGGCGGGCTCAGCCAGCATTACGGCGCCGACGAGCAGATGGCCGCCGACATCCTGAAGCACATGACCGAGGGGGCACCCTTGCCGGTTTCGGTCACCGATGCGCTCGAGGCTGGCCTTTTGGCATTGAGCATGGACCAAGCCATGCGCACGCGCACCGTGGTCGACATGAGCCCGCTTTGGAGCCAGTTCGATGTGGCCCTTGGCCGACCCGGTGCTGGTAGCGGTTTAGCGGCCCTGGGCCGGGCAAGCTAGGAGACCTTAATGACCAGCACCCGCAGCGCTTCCCTCTTTGCTCTCGCCCTGCTGGCTCCGGCCCTGGTCTACATCCTCATCATCGTTGCTTATCCACTGTTCGACACAGTGGTCCTCTCTTTCACCAACGCCGCCCTGCGCCCCACTTATGATTTTGTGGGCTGGGCTAATTACCAGCGCATCTTCGGCGCCGGCAATTTCACTGAAGTCATCATCCGTACCTTTGTCTGGACCTTCTTTTCGGTCGCCACCAAAATGGTCATCGGCGTCTTGGGTGCCACGTTGCTCAATGCCGCGATTCCCGGTCAAACCGTGTTCCGCATCCTCACCATGCCGCCTTGGATTGTGCCCATGGCTATTGGCATCTTCATGTGGGGATGGATGTATAATGGCCAGTTCGGCATGATCTCGGGCCTGCTGCAAAACTTCGGGCTGATCGACAAGCCCTGGCCGTTCCTCGCGCAGGGCAACACCGCCTTTTGGGCTACCATCATCACAGACGTGTGGATCGGCGTGCCCATGGTCACCATTTATATGCTCGCTGCAATGCAATCGATCCCCAAGGATCTCTATGAGGCCGCATGGACTGATGGCGCCAGCCGGTCCTATCGCTTCCGCCGCATAACCCTGCCGCTGCTCGTACCGGCGCTGCTCACCATGTCCTTGCTGTCGCTGATCGCGACCTTCAATTCCTTCGACATCATCTGGATCCTGACCCAGGGTGGCCCGTCCAACTCCACCACCACCATGATCATCGACACCTACAAGACCGCGATCGGCTCCCGCAAATACGGGGAAGGCGCCGCTCGCGCCGTGGTGATCTGTATTTTCGTGTCGATCTTTTGCCTTGTTTACTTCCGCGCCGTTCGCAAGCTCTCGCAGGGAGAAGCCAAATGAGCGATGTTGCCCGCACCACCGAAGTTGCCGCTGTCGACAGTCCGGCCCTGGTCAAGCCAACGCGCCGCAGCAAGGCGCGCTCGACCAAAGCGATGATCGATCGCTACAAATGGTATGAAGTGGTCGCCATGTATGCTGGCATGGCGGTGTTCCTCTTCTTTGTTCTCGCTCCGTTCATTGAAGGCTTCCTGGTTTCACTCAAGCCGCTGAGCCAGCTGTTTTCGACCCCTTATAGCTTCCTGCCGCGCAACTGGTCGTTTGATGCCTACTTCAACATGTGGACGTCTGTGCCCGCCTTGGGCATGCACATCTTCAATTCCTTTTTCATATCGTCTGTGGTGACGCTGATCGTCGTGCTGATCGTCGTTCCCGCTGCCTATGCCTTTGCCCGCTTTCAGTTTGCCGGCTCGGGCCTCCTGCTGGGCGGGTTCCTGGCGGTCAACATGTTCTCGGGCGCCGTGCTGCTGATCCCCCTGTTCCGCCTCATGCGCCAGTTGGGTCTGCTCAATACCTATTGGGCCATGATCGTGCCGGGCGCGGCCTTCCTCATCCCCTCGTCAATCTGGCTGTTGCGCACCTACATGATGCGTATTCCAAAGGAGTTGGACGAGGCTGCATGGGCCGATGGCGCTTCGCGCCTCTATACGCTGCGCCGGGTTATCCTGCCGCTCGCCATGCCGGGCATCGTGGTGGTCGCCATCATGACCTTTATCGGCGCCTACGCACAGCAATTCATCTTCGCGCTGACCTTCAATTCCAAGACTGAATACATGCCGCTGCCGATCGGGCTCTTCGCCTTCTTCGGTAAGCAGGAAGTGGTCTGGAACGAGTTGATGGCGGCTAGTTTCGTCGGAATCCTGCCGGTCATGATCGTCATCGTGTTCCTGCAGCGCTATCTCGTCGCCGGTCTCACCGCCGGAGCCGTGAAGCAGTAATCAAGACCAGGGCTGTTTTGGCATTGGTCAAGGGAAGGCGCTCTCGGGCGCACACAAAGGGAGACTAACAATGAACAAGACTACCGGACTTTTGGCGGTATCTTTGCTGGCCCTGGTCAGCTCAGCCCCGGCCGCGTTCGCTCAGGACGTCCAGGAAATCACCTTCATCAACTGCGGTGACGAACTTACCGCCGGCTATGCTGAGTACTTCGCCGAGTGGGAGGCCGCAAATCCCGGCTACAAGATCGCACCCGAGTTGGTCGGCTGGGGCCAGTGCCAGGATAAGGTGACAACGCTTGCCGCCGCCGGCACGCCAGTCGCCCTCGCCTATGTCGGTTCGCGCACCCTCAAGCAGTTCGCTCTGAATGACCTCATCGTTCCGATCCCGATGACGGAAGAAGAAAAGGCTGGCTACTACAATTACGTTCCTGAAACCGTCACCATCGACGGCACCCAGTGGGGCGTGCCGGTTGCGTTCTCGACCAAGGCTCTCTACTGGAACAAGGACGTGTTCGAGGCTGCCGGGCTTGATCCCGAAACCCCACCCAAGACGTGGGAAGAAGAGATCGCTTTTGCTAAGCAGATCGAAGAAAACACGGAAGTCGACGGCTTCGGCGTTGTCGCTAAGACCTTCGACAACACCCTGCACCAGTTCCTCCATTGGGTTTACACCAATGACGGCCAGGTCATCGATGCCGAAGGCAATATTGTCCTCGACTCGCCGCAGAACCTCGAAGCCCTGACCGCACTGCGCGACATCACCGCCTATGCCGAAGAAGGTCCGACCGCTTACGAGCAGAATGAAGTGCGCGCCATCTTCCTTGATGGTGGCCTGGGCATGATCCACGCCGCTGTTGGTGCCGTGAACCTGCTTGAAGAGTCCGACATCAACTGGGGCGTGGCTCCTCTGCCACTTGGCCCATCTGCTAAGGGTCCAGGCACGCTGTTGATCACCGACTCTCTCGCCGTGTTCAAGGGTTCGGGCGTCGAGGACAAGGCTATCGAGTTTGCCAAGTTCCTGACCGCTCCAGAGCGTCAGTTCGAAGCTGAAATGGCCCAGGGCCTGACGCCGCTCCGTCCCGTGGCGCAGGTTGCAGAACTCGTTGCCGAAAAGCCTTACTGGGCACCCTTCCTCGATGGCATTGAGTTCGGTGGTCCAGAGCCGCTGCTCACCGATTATGTCGGCTTCCAGAATGTCATGATCGAAATGGTCCAGTCGGTTGTCACCGGCCAGGCCGAGCCTGCTGCTGCCCTTACCAAGGCCGCCGGCGAACTCGAGCAGTACAAGTAAGCTTGCACTAGCAACTCAATCAACACCTCTCCCTTACGAGGGGGAGGATCAAAGCGGGGGTGCTCCCCAAAACACACCGGAGACCGCCATGTCCCAGCTCAGCCTCAAGCGCCTCGAAAAAAGCTTCAACGAAGCCCGCATCATCAAGGGCATCGATCTTGAAGTCTCGCACGGCGAGTTCGTGGTGTTTGTTGGCCCTTCGGGCTGCGGCAAGTCTACGCTCCTACGGATGATTGCAGGGCTTGAAGAAGTCAGCGAAGGCGAGATCGTCATCGCGGGCAAGGTGGTCAACGATCTGCCCCCCGTCCAGCGCGGCATCGCCATGGTGTTCCAGAGCTACGCGCTCTATCCACATATGACGGTGTACGAAAACATCGCCTTTCCACTCCGCGTCGAAAAGCTCAGCAACGACGAAGTGCAAAAACGCGTCATGGCCGCCGCCAAGGTGCTCCAGCTCGAGCCGCGCCTGCAGCACCGTCCCGGCATGCTCTCAGGCGGCCAGCGCCAGCGCGTCGCCATTGGCCGCGCTATCGTGCGCCAGCCTGAAATCTTCCTTTTCGACGAGCCCCTGTCCAACCTCGACGCTGCCCTTCGCTCCGAGATGCGCATCGAGCTCATGGAACTCCACAAGCGCTTGGGCTCAACCATGATCTACGTCACCCACGACCAGGTTGAAGCCATGACCATGGCCGACAAGATCGTCGTGCTCGACGCCGGCACCATCGCCCAGGTAGGCTCCCCGCTCCAGCTCTACCACAAGCCGGACAATCTCTTTGTCGCTGGCTTCATTGGCTCGCCCAAGATGAACTTCATCTCTGGCACCGTCGCGTCCGCCGACGGCACAACGCTTGCCGTTGATCTCGGCGCGCTCGGCACCTTGACCCTGCCGCGCGGCACCAAGATTGGCGCTGGTCAGCCCGTTACCGTCGGCATCCGCCCGGAACATCTGCGGCTCGGCTCAGGCGACTTCACCCTCACCATTACCCCGCGCATCGTCGAACATCTTGGCATTCACACCATCACCTACGCCAATCTGCCGGCGGGCGAAAACTTCGTCGGCCTCTTTGAAGGCAATCCGCAAGTCGCCGATGGCCAGCCGCTCGTCCTGGGTTTTACCCGTGATCAGGTCCATCTGTTCGACGCGGCAGGCCAGGCGGTCTACTAGGCCGCGAGCCGCGCGGGGGAGTAGGGCGCATGCTCGATATCGTCGGCCTCCTGCAGACCGAAAAGAACGCGTTCACCCGCTCTGAACGCGCCTTGACCGAGATCGTCCTTGCCGACGCCGACCGTGTCCTCAAGATGTCCATCGTCGATTTGGCGGCGCAAGCCGACGTTTCCCCGCCTACAGTCACCCGCTTCTGCCGCCGCCTGGGCTGCGACTCCTACGCCGATTTCAAGGTTCGCCTGGCCCAGTCCCGCTTCGTCGGCCAGCGCTATTTCGCCCCCGCCACCGGACCCTCCAGCGCGCGCGACATCGCTCAAGGCGTCATCAACGGCATTCAATCCACCATCTACCAGACCTTCGACCGCTTCGATTTCGATGCGCTCGAACGCGCCGCCGATACTCTTGCAGCGTCCAGCTTCATCCTCGCTTTCGGCTCGGGCGGCGCCTCCTCGATCATGGCCAGCGAAACCGAGGCGCGCCTCTTCCGCCTGGGCCTAAGGATCGCCTCCACCGAAGACCACCAGATGCAGATGATGCGTGCCGCCGCAGCGCCCGCCGGGTCCGTCATCATCGCCTTTTCCCTCTCCGGCAATAATCTGCCCCTGGTCAAGGCCATGCGTGTGGCCGGTGAATACGGCGTCACCCGCATCATCGTCACCCGTTCCGCCTCACCCATGGCCGAGCAGGCCGACATCCTCCTGCCGGTGAACTGGCAGGAAAACATCGACATCCTCCGCCCCACCCCTGGCCGCTACGCGTTCCTTGCCACCATCGACGTGCTGGCCCAGACCATCGCCACGCGCCTCGGCGCAACTGCCATTGCCCCCATGCGCCGCATCAAGCACCAGCTGGTCGTCAACCGCGACGGCGACGACACCCAGCCGCTGGGCGATTGACCACCCAACTTCATCGACCATCAGGAATTTGCCATGACCACCGGCCCCGCTTTCGCTTTTGTCACGACCTGGAGTCCCGCCAAGGACGGCGAGCCCATGGGCTATGGCCTCGAACTCACCAATCTGGGCGACGCGCCCGTCAGCGATTTCCAGCTCGGCTTCTCCGGTCCTGCCCGCATCGACCCCACCGCGACGCTTGAAAACGGGGTGCTCCTCAGGCGCCTCTCCAACCACACCCTGATCGCCCCGCCCGAAGGCTTCGTCCTGAACGCAGGCGAAAAATGGACCGCTATCGCCCGCGGCCTCTCCTATGGCCTGCGCCACTGGAGCGATGGCGCCAATTCCGCCTACGTCGTGCTCGCCGACGGCACCATCGTTCCCCTCCCCACCGCGCCCACCCAAGGCAAGGGCCACAATTCGCCCCTCCTGAAGGGCGCCGCCAAATTCCCCGTCCCCGCCAAGGCACCCGTGCCGCTGTCCATCATCCCCTGGCCCCAACACGTCGCCACCACCGGCGCCCGCACCGCGCCTCCCGGCCTTGACCTCCACCCCCAAAGCGAGGACGCCGGCCGCGCCGCTGCTGCTTTCGCTGGCCTTGTCGATGATCTCTTTCCCGTCGAAGGCCTCGTTCGCCCCGCCTCTGAAGCCGGCATGCCGGTCAGCATCGCCGCCAAACCCGGCCTCGCTCCCGAAGCCTACGAGATCACCTTCAGTCCCGACAACGCCACCATCGCCGCCACCACCCGCCAGGGCATGTTCTACGGCTTGGTGACGCTGGGCCAAGTCCTGCGCGGCGCTCGCCAGCACCCCGCTACGTTCCTCTTCCCTACCGGCGGCACCATCACCGACGCCCCCGGCTTTGCGTATCGCGGCTGCCATCTAGACGTCGCCCGCCAGTTCTATTCCACCGCCGAAGTCTCCCGCCTTATCAAGCTCCTCGCCTGGAACAAGCTGAACAAATTCCACTGGCATTTGAGCGAAGACGAAGCCTGGCGCCTCGAAATCTCCGCCTATCCGCAGCTCACCGAAATCGCCGCCTGGCGCGGCCACGGTAAGGCCCTGCCGCCGCTCCTCGGCTCCGGCCCCCACCCAACGGGCGGCTACTATAGCAAGAACGCCGTCCGCCAGATCGTTGCTTTAGCGGACAGCCTCGCGGTCTCGATCATCCCCGAGATCGACATTCCTGGCCACTCCTACGCCTTGCTCCAGGCGCTTCCCGAACTCCGCGACCCCGCCGAGACCGGCGAATACCAGTCCGTCCAGGGCTTCCCCAACAACTCCCTCAACCCCGCCCACGAGCCGGTCTACAAATTTCTTGAGACTGTGATCGACGAGACGCTCGAACTCTTCCCCGCCGGCATTTTCCACATCGGCGCCGATGAGGTCCCACTCGCCGCCTGGTCCGGCTCGCCGCTCGCGCTCGACATGATCGAAAAGCTCGGCGGCCCCGAGATGCGCCGCAAACACGAAGCGCAATACAACCAGCTCGGCAATCACCACGGCGCCGACGAGATCGAAGGCTCGCCCACCGCCCTAATCCAGGCTGCCTTCATCCGCCGCATCCACGACTATATTTCGTCCAAAGGCGCCATCACTGGCGGCTGGGAAGAAGCGGCCCATGGCGATGCCGTCGATAAGGACAAGAGCTTCGTGATCGGCTGGCGCAATGTGGAGGTCAATGCCCAACTTGCCGAGCGCGGCTATGACATCGTGGTCTCCCCCGGCCAGCGTTATTACCTCGACATGGCCAATGGCCAGGCCTGGGCCGAACCCGGCGCCGGCTGGGCTGGCTGGTCCGGCCCGCAGGAAACCTACGAGTTCGAAGCCCGTGCCGGCTTCAGTGAAAAGGCGCTGGAGCACCTCCTCGGCATTCAGGCCTGCATCTGGTCCGAGTCCATGACCGACCGCGCGATCTTTGATCGCCTGGTCTTCCCCCGCCTGTCAGCCATCGCCGAATCCGGCTGGACCACTCCCGAGCGCAAAAGCTGGGACCGCTTCAAGGCGCTCGTTGGCACCATGCCCATCATGTACGGGCACTGGTCCGAGCACTAAAGCCAAAGATCAGTGTGGTAGGCCCCGGGCGTGGTCCTGGGGCTTGCGGCTGTCCCAGATGTCGACGACCCAAAGCCGGTCATCGCTTTGCTTGGGCGCTGGTTCCTTTGCCTGCAGGGCTTGGATAAACGCCTGCGCTTCGGGGCTGAGTTCACTGGGCTGCTCGGAGCCTTTTGCCCGTGGAAGTACGCCCGGCTCGCCATCTTCGCTTGGTGCAGACTCGATGCCCTTGCGTGCAAAAACCATCCGCCCAGCAAGATAGAACATTAATCCAGCAGCCAATCCGCTGACCATCGCGATCCAGATTTGCGCGTTGTCCAACACCTTACCGCAGTGCTCCCACCAGATAGAGCAGTCCGGTGACGGGCAGCACGACGCTCCACGTCAAAAGCACCGTTCCGAATAAAGCTAAAAGAATGGCTGGCTTAAGCTTGCCCACTTTAGATTCCGCCTAGTTGTTCTCATCCGGTATCGCGCTGCAACGGATCTGGAACAAGCATCACTGGCGTGCGTAGTAAATGATTAAGCTTAATCTACGTGATTTGACTTAAACAGGATGGACCTGATCCGCTTCCGCCCACGGATCGTCCACCATCGGCCAGATATTCCGCCGTGCCTTCCGGTAGGCCGTTGTTGCCGGCGTATTGGGGTAAGGCTTGCCCGCTGCGCAATAGATGATCTCAGAAGCGATCTGCGAAAACGACGCATAAAAATGGTTGGTCGACTTGATCAGCAAGATCTTGCGCGCCTCTGGGTCAATCCCTAGCGCCGAGAACAGGCTCGGATCAAAGCTCTGCGCCCGTGTCGAATTGAGGATCACGTCGATACCGTCAAAGCTGATCCAGGCTGCATCGCCGAACGGCGCGTAGCTTTCCCCGAACTTCATCTGTGCGTCGCGCACCAGCCGCCGCACCGTCACCTGTTTGTCGATCGGACTGCCCGTCAGCGGCGCTGACTTGGCCCCAAACCGCAACGGGATCTCGGCCCCTTCGCCAGCCGCAAAGCAAATCTGCACCGCGATCGGATCCCAGATCGTTCCAACAGCAACGTCTTGCACACCCCGCCCGATCAGTTCCTGGAGGATCACTGTCGCGTCCCCCGCCGTGCCGCCACCCGGATTATCCCACACATCGGCAATCACCACCGGCCCCGGCACCGCCCGTATGGCAGCATCGACCGCCACCCGCTCGTCCACCTGCCGCACCATGAACGTGCCACGCATGGAATATAGCTCCCGCCCTAACCTTTCCGCTAGTGCTGCGCCCTTGGCTGGATTGTTGTCCGTCACGGCAATGATCCTCGTGCCCATCTCGGGCACATCCCCGGCCATAAAGCCATGAATAACCGACAAGGACAGGATATCCGCCTCGGACTTCTCGAGCGTGTAAAGCTGGTCCACAAAGCCCCGCATCGGCTGCTTGGATGTCGGAAACACATCGATCATCCGGCAATCAAAAACGCTCATCACCGGCGTGATTTCACCCTTTAGAGTACGCACCGCAATTGCCCAAAGGTCCCGCGCCCGGTCGACAAAGTCGATATGGGGAAATTCCTTGAACACCACAAAGCAATTGGCTGCCGCAACCCGCTTTGCCGTCAAATGGCTATGCGGATCGAGTTCGGCGCAAACGAGAACATCTGGCCCGACAATCTCACGCACCTGGTGGAGCAGATCACCCTCGGGATCGTCATAGCCCTGAGCCACCATAGCCCCATGCAGCCCCAGCACCACGCCGTCGACCGGCATCGCCGCGCGAAGTTGGTCCAAAATCTCGTCGCGCAACTCTTCATAAGTCTTCCGGGCGATCAGCCCCGCCGGGTCTGCCCAACTGGCACTTCCCTCGATTAACGTCCAACCCTCCCGCGCACAAACCTCCCGCCCCACCGTGATCGGCGCCGTGCATAAGGTCGGCGTCGCCGGATGCTCTCCCGGCCGGGCGTAAAGCGACGCCTCGAAAGCCCGTTTGTCGATCGCTATGGGAGAAAACGTATTGGTCTCGGTGGCCAGGGCAGCAGTAAAAATGCGCAATTGATTGCTCTTTGAAGGCTAGGCGGAACCGCCCCAGGAAGTGTTAGTCGGGCATCTTCTTTCCCGCCTACGGTGTCATCCCGGCGCAGGCGGGGATCCATCCTGAGATGCCTCCACACGCTGCAATGTCGAATGCAGGTCGTACCACCTCGCGGCTGTCGAACGATCTCGAAATGGATCCCCGCCTGCGCCGGGATGACACTGAGTGTATGATAAAACACCGCCAACAATCTGCACAACGGAACTGATCCCGCACACCGTAGCAAAGCCATCGGCTTCAATCACGTAAGAAATTTACATTCTCACTCAGAAAAACCCGCGCTAGAGGCGCTTTTCTCAGCTTAAACTCCGCTGCAGCGAAATTTAGTTACAAACCATCCTAAGGAAACGTGCCATGCCGATCAAACGCTATGGAGCTGAAAAAACCGGCGCCGGTGGCCAGAACCTGCCCTTTGCCCGCGCGGTGGAAGCCGGTGGCTGGCTTTATGTCTCGGGTCAGGTCGCCATGAAGGACGGCGAGATCGTGCGCGGGAGCATCGTCGAGGAAACGCATCTCACAATCCAGAACATCATCGCCATCCTCACTGAAGCTGGCTACGGCCTCGAACACGTCGTCCGCTGCGGCGTCTGGCTCGATGACCCCCGCGATTTCTGGAGCTTCAACGGCGTCTACAAAAGCTATTTCGGCGAGCACCCGCCCGCCCGCGCCTGCGTCCAGAGTCATATGATGGTCGACTGCAAGGTCGAGATCGAATGCGTGGCGTATAAGGGACCGTGAGAGCAGTTACTTTGAAGCTCGCCACTGGCATGATGCCGTCAATAGTTACCTTCTTGCCCTCGGGCTTGACCGGAGGGCCACGCAGGTAGCCCCGACCGATGCGTGTGAAACACATGGCCCTCGGGTCAAGCCCGAGGGCAAGACGCGAATAATTTGCATTTATCCATAGGCTCAGATTGAACAGCTCCCAAAACCAAAGGCAATTTGCTCCGCTCGAACCTTAGATCTAGCCACAACCACAAGCCCGTTCCTCCCCCTCCCAAAGGGAGGCTAGGTGCAGGTCCCTCCACCAAACACTCCAGGAGCACCCATGACCTCCCCCTTCCGCCTGGATAACAAAACCATCCTCATCACCGGCGCTGGCGGCGGCATTGGCCGTGCCATGGTTCAGGCTTTCCGCGACGCCGGCGCCACCATCATCGGCGCCGACCGGGAAGCCGGCATGCTCGAAGGTTTGGACCTCGCCCATGCAATCTTCTGCGACCAGGCCGACCCAAAGGACACCCGCGCCGCCATCGAAACTCATCTGATGCAACACGGCGCTCCCGATGGTGTCGTCTCCAACGCCGGGTTCACCCGCGCCGAAACTCTCGACGATCTAGACGACGACGTCTGGGCCAGTGAACTCACCATCAATCTCAGCAGTGCCTATGCCCTGACCGACCCGATCATCCAGGCCATGGCTCGCCGTGGCCACGGCAGCCTCGTCTTTATTTCCTCGGTCAATGCCCTGACCCATTACGGCAATCCGGCCTATTCCGCCGCCAAGGCCGGTCTCGTTGCCTACAGCAAAGCCATCGCGGTCGAGCGGGGCGGGCAGGGCGTTCGGTCCAACGTCGTCTGCCCCGGCTCAGTGCGTACGCCGGCCTGGGACCATCGTCTGCAAGCCAACCCGACCCTGCTCGACAATGTCCTGCCTCATTACCCCCTCGGCCGCATGGTCTCGCCCACCGAAGTCGCCAATGCCGCCGTCTTCTTGTGTTCCGACGCTGCCTCGGGCATCACCGGCACTGTCCTCCCTGTCGATGCTGGCCTCACTGCCGGAAATTCGCGTTTCGTCGACGATGTCTTGAGAGCCAAATGACCGACTTTTCCGAACTCGAAACTCCCGCCGTCCTCATCGACCTGGACCGTGTCGAGGCTAATCTGAAACGCGCGCAGCAGTATGCCAATAGTCATGGCCTAAAACTGCGGCCCCACATCAAGACGCATAAGCTGCCGCGCTTTGCCAAGCGCGCCATGGAATTGGGCGCCGTCGGCATCACCGTGCAAAAGCTGGGCGAAGCGGAAACGATGGCCGATGCGGGCATCACCGAGATTTTCCTGCCCTACAACATTACCGGGCATGCCAAGCTCGCACGCCTCAAGGCCTTGGCCGACCGCATCAATGTATCCGTTACCGCCGACAGCCAAACCATTGTCCAAGGCCTCTCTACGATTTTCAACAATGGTAGCGAGCCTCTGACCGTCCTTGTCGAATGCGATACTGGCATGGGCCGCTGCGGTGTCCAGACGCCCCAGGCAGCACTTGCGCTCGCCCAAACTATTGCCAACTCGCCCAGCCTGCGCTTCGGGGGCATCATGACCTATCCCGCGGCCGGGCAGGTCGACGCCAATAAGCAGTGGCTTGCCACCGCGCGCCGCGTCCTGACCGAAGCCGGCCTACCGCCTCCCATCATTTCCACTGGCGGCACGCCCGACCTCTGGCGCGCCCACGAAATAACCGCTGCCACAGAACACCGCCCGGGCACCTACATCTATATGGATCGCTTCCAGGTCACCAAAGGCGTCGGCGGATGGCAGGATTGCGCGCTAACCGTCCTCGCCACCGTTGTCAGCCGCCCAACCGAAAACCGCGCCATCATTGACGCTGGTTCGAAATCGCTTACTTCCGATACGCTGGGCCTGATGGGTTTCGGTCTCATCGAGGCCTATCCCGGCGCCATCATCACCAGCCTCAGCGAAGAGCACGGCACCATCGATCTCGCCAACTGCCCTACCAAGCCGCAGATCGGCGACCAAGTCCGCATCATCCCCAACCACGCCTGCGTCGTCAGCAACCTCTTCGACGAAGTCACCCTGATATCCGGCAACCGCATCATCGAAACCGTTCCGGTGGCTGCCCGGGGTAGGGTGGACTAAAACCAACCATTGACCACTGCATCATCCCACCCACGGTGTCACACCAGGCTTGACCGGGCCCATCCCAGAATTGCGAGATGGATCCCTGATCAAGTCCGGGATGACACCGCGTATATTCTTACCTTCAGCCCAACCCCAACGCTGCCCGCACCTTTCGCGTCAACTTACCCGCCACCAACCGGTGCGCCTCAACCACATAGGCCCTGATCTCATCTTCGCTCAACGGACTGCGGGCCGACACCGCCACCCACCCGGCACGCGCCAGATAGGGTGCCGGCCCAATCCCATCCAACTCGGTCAAGAGATCGAACGCCATCTCCGAAGCCTTGAACCAGATATCGCCTTCATCGCCATTGATCAGTGCAAAGATCTTGCCGCCAATCTTGGCTACCGACGCATCGCCCCATTGCCGCACCACGACGACCCCCTTGAGCCCTAAAACGAAGGTCTCAAAAGGCTCTCGGTGCATCAGGAGTGGATAGGTGACGCTCAATGCTAACAGTCTGCTAACGAATTGGTCGATCCGGTGACACCGGATCGACGGTCAAGTGACTGGCAAAACGCCCTTATTCAGCGGCTGCGGTTACGCCCAAACCGATCGGGCAAGACACGCCCGTACCTTGTAAGCCGCAGTAACCATTGGGGTTTTTAGCCAGATACTGCTGGTGGTACGTCTCCGCATAAAAGAACTCGCCGGCCGCAGCAATTTCCGTTGTGATCCGGCCCAAGCCCTTGCTGCTCAAAGCATTTTGGTAAGCCGCCCGGCTCTTATCCACGATCTCCGCCTGTTCGGGCGAAGTGGTATAAATGGCCGATCGATACTGCGTACCAACATCATTGCCCTGCCGCATGCCCTGTGTCGGATCGTGCTCTTCCCAGAACGTCTTGAGCAAAGCCTCAAGGCTGATCCGGCTCGGATCATAGACGACCTTGACGGCTTCGGTATGCCCCGTGCGACCCGAGCAGACTTCCTCATAGCTCGGGTTCTTGGTCGATCCGCCCTGATAGCCCACGGCCGTAACCAGCACGCCCGGCAATTCCCAGAAAAGCCGCTCGGCACCCCAGAAGCAGCCCAGGCCGAAATAGATCGTCTCGGCGCCTGCAGGATATGGCTCCTTTAGGCTCTGCCCGCTGACAAAATGTTGAGCCGCGACAGACGTTTGCGTATCCCGGCCCGGTAGGGCCTCGCTTGCGGTCGGGATGGTCGAAGGCTTGGATTTAAAGAACATCATGCTTCCTTTCACGACACTATTCGGCCCGTTGCGGCTAAAGGTTACTGGCAAAGGTCAGATCTGGTCCTGCCGAAGGAACCGTTCCCGCCTTGGTGTCCGCCCCGCCAGCGCCACGATAACGCCCGGAATCCCGAACACCGCAAACGCCGGGTAGGTCAGCAAGGTATTGAGCCCATTGTCCAACAGATCCGCAAAGAACCGGCTGGCAAAGAAAGACCGCACCGCTTCAAGGCTAGGGACATGCACCTGCGTCCACAGATCACTCAGGCTTGTAAACACCAAAGCACTGGCGCCTAACGATTTTGTGCCATCGATTACAAGCAAGACCAGCGCCAGGCCAATCAGCCAGGTGCCCATAATTCTCAAGATCAGCCGCATCCAAATTCCCTGTGCCAGCGGGGATAAGAACAAGGCTGGCCTGCCTTTTCTCGCCGAAGACAGGGCTTTTGTGCCACGCCTAACGGCCTTCTCACAAGATGGGAAGCAGCACACGCAAAAACAATCGTCATACCAGCGTCGTGAACGCTTGCGTTGAGAGCGTCGATAAGTATATTGCGCCTCGCTCGCGCCGGCTTAGCCACCGGCCCCTCCGGTGTTTTCCAGCCAGAGATCAAGGCGATGCGGAGAGGTGGCCGAGTGGTCGAAGGCGCACGCCTGGAAAGTGTGTAGACGGGGAACCGTCTCAAGGGTTCGAATCCCTTTCTCTCCGCCATTTATCTGCGAAAGCCGCGGAACTGCTGGAAATCCCGGAAACGCTGGAGCTCTCGACGCCTTCCTGATACAGAAAGGTGATACAGAAATGTCTCTCCACATGACCGGTGCCTGGAAGCATCCGAACGGCGTCTACTACTTCCGCAAGGCGGTGCCGCTCGCCCTGCGCCCGGCGCTCGGCGGCAGGGCGGAGGTGCGCGTCAGCCTGGGCACCCGCGATCCGGCGGAGGCCAGGCTGCTCTATGTTGACGTCGCGGCGGAGCATCAACGCGCTTGGCTCGCGGCGCAGGCCCGCGCGATCGTCGCCGCGCCGGAGCCGATCGGCTGAGCGCCAAGCAGGTGCACGGCCTCGCCGGCGAGATGTACCGCGAGCTCGTCGCCGAGCACGAGGCGGAGCCGGGCAGGCCCGAGCACTGGACCAAGGCCTTGGCAGGCATGCGCGCGGCGCTGTCGCCCGAGCATCGGGAGCCGGGCGGCAGGCCGATGCTGGACCTGCGCGTGCCCGTGGGGCACGCCGCCGTCCGTCGTTTCGGGCCCGAGGTCGACGCCTTCCTCGCGCGCCGCGGACTGGGCGTGGACCACGATACGCGCTACCGCCTGGCCGGAGCCGCCGCGACTGCCACCGCCCTGGCCGGCAAGCACCTGCGCCGCCTGGCCGCCGGCGACTACTCCCCCGATCCGCAAGCCGGCCGGTTCCCCGCGCCGGCCCTGCCGGAGGCGGCTACCGCCACGCTGAAGGTGCAGGCGCTGTTCGACCTCTGGGCCTCCGACCGCAAGCCCAAGCCCAAGACGGCGAAGCGCTACCTGGGGGTGATGAACGCGTTGGCGAAATTCCTGAGCCACGACGACGTGCTCGCCATCACCGAGGACGACATGTTCCGCTGGAAGGAACACAGGAAGGCTTTCGGGATCGACCACGGCACCATCCGCCGGATCGACCTGGCGGTACCCCGGGCGCTGTTCGGCTGGGCATGCCGGGGGAAGCGTCACATGCCCTCCAACCCGGCTAAGGACGTGACCATCTCGGCGGGTACGAAGCCCAAGACGAGGGAGCGCGGATACACCTTCGTGGAGGCCCGGCAGGTGCTCGCGGCGACCCTGGTCGACTACGGCGGCAGGTTCTCGCCCGAACGCGCGGCGAGCCGGCGCTGGGCGCCGTGGCTCTGCGCCTATTCGGGCGCGCGGGTCAACGAGGTCACCCAGCTGGGTGCCGGCGACATCTACGAGGAGCCCTTGCCGGACGGGTCCTCCGTGTGGGTGATGAGGATCTCGCCGGACGCGGGATCGGTGAAGACCGACACCTACCGCGTGGTGCCGCTCCATCCCCACGTCATCGAGCAAGGATTCCTGGACTACGTCAAGACGCGCGCCGGCAAGCCGCTGTTCTACGATCCGTCACGCGCCCGCGGCGGCGCGGCGGCCCACCGCCAGAGCGACAAAACAGGGGAGCGGCTGGCCGAGTGGGTCCGCAAGGACGTGGGGATCGACGATGTGCGGATCATGCCCAATCATGCCTGGCGGCACCGGTTCAGGAGCGTTGGACGGTCGCTCAAGATCCAGGCCGATGTCCTCAACGCCCTAGACGGTCACGCCGCCGAGAGCGTCGCCGACACCTACGGCGATTTCTGACCGCAGGTGCTGTTCGACGCGATCGCGATGTTCCCGCGTTACGACCTCGACGCGGCTGACACGGGTTCGGCCCGCTAGGTCGCCTCCGGGAGCGAGCGAAAACATCGACGTGCCCCGCACCGGACCGACGATCTCGAGGCAGGTGACGAAACCGTGCCGTTCGACGATCCTGCAAGCTTCTCGGCTCGACGGGGCAAGCTGACTTGAGAGTTCGGGTCGGCTGCTGCCACCGACCCATCGCCGTCGTCTTAGGGATCCCAGCCATTCCCACAAGTTGCCGCAACTTTGGTTCACGCGGCCCGTCATGCGCTAGCGCCGGTGCTTCTCGAACCGATATTCCCTATCCTGCAGCAGGCTTGTCCGCTTCCATCCTCGCTTTTCATAGAACCCTGCGGCCCGTGACGAGCCGTCGGTATGAAGCCAAATCGACGGATTGCTTTTGAAAAGGAGTGCTTCTGCTCGCTCCACCAGAAGTCGTCCGATGCCTTGCCCCTCCCACTCAGGTCGGACGAACGCCGCGAACTGACGGGCATCTTCTGAACTGCCCATGGAGAAGCCGACAGTCTGGTCGCCTTCAAGCGCGACCCAAATACATGGCTCCTTGTGAATAGCTTCAAGGATTGTCTGAGGCGTAACTCCAATCTCCGCCATCTGCTCGATCGACAAATGGTTTTCGCGCACGCTGGTGCGAACCTCAAAGATTTGAGGGATGTCGCTTTCAACAGCATCACGAATGTTGATTGTCATCTAGAAGCAAGAGGTTGGACGACTGGGGCGGGTGCGCAAAAGAGGTCCGACCATACTGTATTTGTGCGAAAAGCAGAATGTCCGCAAAACACCCCAATCATGCCATCCGGGGCGATCAAATTGAAGGTCAAAGATGGGGCCGACAGCGAACCGTCCGCTTTTAGGAGTTGGTGGTGGCAAAGCTGCCGTTCAAACCGGGCATGGAGCAAAGCAGCAACCGACCCCATTTCGGCCATCGGGAGCAGAGTTTAAAATCCTTGAAAGCTGCCATTCGCTGTCCTAACGATGACCGCGGCAACGCGCCCCATATCGGTCGTTCAGAGCTGCAAAAGAGTGTTAGCTAAGGCGGATACTCAGAAGTCTCATACGGTCTCTTTGTGGATGCTGGTCACCCTACTCCAACACCAGCCCCAATGCTGCGGCCTCCTAAGATGCCTCAGTTGTTCCCGTCTTCGCTTCACGGGTCAGCAATCAAGTCCTTCACCTTGCGCGCGAACGCATCTATCTGGAAGGGCTTGGTCAGCACATGCATGCCGCGATCAAGATGACCATGGTTCAGGACTGCGTTCTCTGCGTAACCTGTGATGAACAGCACCTTGAGATCCGGCCTGGCCACGCGAGCAGCGTCAGCTACCTGACGTCCGTTGATGCCGCCGGGTAGGCCCACGTCCGTCACCAGGAGACTAATAGTTTGATCTGAGTTCAGGATCTTGAGCGCGGTTGCGCCTTCTCCTGCTTCGATGACCGTGTAACCCAGCTCCTTCAACGCCTCCGAGGCGATCATGCGAACCAATGGTTCATCGTCCACCAAGAGGACGGTCTCGCCACCTTCAGCCCGAGGAGCATCGTCGATGCCATGCAGAACATCCTCTTGTGCTGCTTCACCGGAGTGCCGCGGCAGGTAGATGCAAACCATGGTGCCGCTGCCCATCTCGGAATAGATGCGCACGCTACCGCCAGATTGCCCGGCAAACCCGTAGACCATCGACAAGCCCAACCCGGTCCCTTGACCTATCGGCTTGGTGGTGAAGAATGGATCAAACGCACGTTCGATCACTTCAGGAGGCATACCCGTTCCCGTGTCGCTGACGCACAAGGAAACATACTGGCCCGGTGCAAGACCGTGCTGGCGAGCACCGCGTTCGTCCATCCATCGATTGGCTGTCTCGATGGTCAGTTTGCCTCCATCAGGCATGGCATCGCGCGCATTGATGCAGAGGTTCAGGAGGGCATTCTCCAGTTGCCCTGCATCAACGAACGTCGTCCACAACCCTGTTGCTCCAGCAGTCTCCACCTGGATCTCGGGACCCATGCTGCGATTGACCAGATCCAACATGCCATTGACGAGGGTATTAAGGTTGGTCGGCTTGGGCTCAAGAGTCTGCCGGCGGGAGAAGGCAAGCAACCGCTGGGTCAAACCCGCTGCGCGCTTGGCGGCACCAGAAGCGCCGGTAATGTAGCGATCGAGATCGCCTATACGTCCCCGTGCAAGGCGCGTCGACATCATCTCGAGGCTGCCGCTTATGCCGGCGATGATGTTGTTGAAGTCGTGTGCAAGACCCCCTGTGAGTTGCCCCACTGCCTCCATCTTCTGGGCCTGACGAAGCGCCTCCTGAGCTTGCTCGAGTTCTTCGCGCCTGGCCTTCTCTTCGGTGATGTCGCGACCCACGGCGTAGAAGACGTCATCCGCTGGCACGAGAGTCCAGGAGATCCATCGCCACGACCCATCGGCGTGCCGGAGGCGGTCCTCAAAACGTTCAACCGTCTCGCCCGCTCGCAACCGTTGGACCAAGGCCGCTATGAGCTGGTGGTCGTCGGGATGTACCTGTTCTGGAAACGGCAGCGACAACAATGTTGCAGTGTTTCGCCCCAGGGTGACTTCCCAAGCCGGATTGATCTCCTTGAGGAAGCCATCGAAGCCCATGACCGCGAAAAGGTCCCGGCTCATGGTCCAAACTCTGTTGCGCTCGGCGGTTCGCTCCAGAACTCGTTGTTCCAACTCAGCATTGAGTTCACGAAGCCGCTCTTCAGCAAGCTTTTGCCCAGTCACATCCATGACCACGCCAATGACCCGAGGATCTCCGGAAGAGGTCGGCGTGCCGATTTTCGCACGAAGGTACAGCCAGCGCATATTTTCCTCTGGCAGAACGTGACGCACTTCGGTGATGATCTCTGTCTGTCCGCGAGCGAGTGCTTGCTGACCTAACTCTGCCAATCGCTCTTGCTCGCCGGGTGCGTATCTGCTCTGGAAATCAGCCAGCGACGGCGTCGCGTCGAGCGGAAAGCCATAAAGGGCATTTAGTTCAGGGGAGTGGGTGACCGTATTGGACGCCGTATTCAGCTCCCAAACAGCAATGCCCCCCGCTTCGAGGGCAAGGCGCAGCCGCTCCTCGCTTTCGCTTACCTGGGTTTGGGCGTTCACCTGATCAGTGATGTCCTGGAATGTTCCAATATAGCTCTGTGGCGTAGTCGTGCCTTTGATTTCGAGGAACAGTGCCTCTCCATGCGCTTGGATCCAACGCACTTGTTTGTCTGCTCGGATGATGCGGTAACGATACGGCTCTGAGGTCCGCCGTTCGGGATCGAGGGCTGCAGCGGATATGGCCTGAACAGCCGCAAGGTCGTCCCGGTGCATCACAGCTTCAATCTGCTTAAAGCTTATGGAGCCGGTTTGCTCAAACCCGAAGATATGGCTTGCAGTATCGGAAAACGAAAACTCATTGCTGACGAGATCCCATTCCCAAATGCCCAGCTGAGCAGCGTCCAGCGCTATTTCCAGCCTCCGCTCACTCTGTCGGTGTGCAGTCTCGGCTGCATGACGCTCGGAATTGTCCAAGATTGTTCCCACAAAGCCAAGCAACTCGCCCGATCGGCCTATTTGAGGAGCAGCGGTGTCGATCATCCAGTAGTAGCTGCCATCGGTGCTGAGCAACCGGTATTCAGCTTGGTAGGGTTTAACTTGCGCTCGGGCGTTGGCCCATGCTTCCTTGATCTTGAGCCGGTCCTCTGGGTGCACTGCGTCAAGGAACCCCCAACCCAGTCCAGAGCGAACAGGTTGGCCAGTGAACTTGGTCCATGCGTTGTTGAGGAAGACGCACTGACCGCTCGCATTACTGGCCCACATGAGTACAGGAACCAGCTCAATAAGCGTAGCTGGCTCCCACCAAGGGCGGCTCAACGACGCATCTATACCGATTGCCCCCTCCAAAGCTTGTACCTCTCCTCGAATCCAACACCTGCTCCCGCAGCAATAATATAGCAGCAAGTTGCGAAAGAGCGCAGCCACACGCTCCGAATATCTATGAACGTCTCACCGAAGGAGTAAGTTTGAGGTGATCGTGAAGGTCAAGGCTTAGCGCCGGAATTCGCCGGTGCGCTCAAGGTTACGCAGCCGCTTCTCCAGTTCTTAACCTCGGCAAGCGGCAACAACATCTTCATCGGCCTATGGTGCCGAGCGGGGGTGCAAACGATCGGCCGTCCCATAGCACAACTCCTCCTCGGCGCAGCTAATCTGCTAAACGGTGACATTTGAAAAGGTTAGTGGCAGAGCTCAATTCATATGCTTCTTCCGCAGGCTCTTCGACTAACACTGTTGCGCGACCACGGCCCACATGGTGTAAGTGAACGGCAGAGACGCGCCCCATGTCTGCCATTCAGGCGCTAATCGCATATTCGGTAAAGCCGCCATTAGCCGTGAGAGGCTAAGCCAGCGATGGCAGCGCCTGCTAGCCGGGTGTCACCTGGCGCATGTTAACGGCCAATGAAGCCGGCGTTGTGGTGTACAATGGGAGTTCTCCGCTGCGGACGCTGCATCCAAGCCTTAAGCAAGCTAACAGCTAGCTCCTATTGCAAAGTGCGCCCACTATAGCGCCAGCCTCTGGGGATCGATCTTGAGAGTAGCGACGACACCCTCTTTGTCCCACCGGTAATCGATTGACCCTTGCAGCGCACCTGTCAGACTGCGCTCTATCAGCTTGTTGCCATAGCCCGGGGCCTTGGTAGGTGCCTCGACGGGCGGTCCGCCGTTCTCGGTCCAGACCAGCGTTACCGCTTCATCCTGGTTCGAACAGGACACATCCAGGATGCCGGTATCGACCGACAGGGCGCCATACTTGAGAGAATTGGTTGCCAACTCGTGGACGATCAGGGCAATGGTTGTCGTCGCTGTTTCTCCCACGCTCATGCGAGGAACAGAAACCCTGATGCGTCCGCTGAATGCGCCCAGATCGTCATAAGGCGCTAGGAGCACCGTCAGGAGATCGCCCAACAGCGCTGAAGCGGCTTCTGTTTGCCCAGGAACGGGACGAACCAGATCATGCGCTCGACCCAGGGCCGTCAAACGTTGGGTCAGCTCCTTCGCCATTTGCTGTGTAGTCGATGTGGAGCGAGAAGTGATAGCCGTGAGCCCGGCCGCCACGGCCAGGAGGTTCTTGACCCGGTGGCTCATTTCACCGGCGAGGAGCTCGCGACCTTCTTCGGCCTGCTTGCGGCCAGTCACATCGATGAAGACCCCGAACATGATGCTGTTGACCATGCCCACGTCATCACCTTGACCTCGTGCTGAGATCCACCGCACCTCATCACCGAGCAGAATGCGGAAGTCGATTTCGTAGCCACCTAGCAGGGTACGTGTCGCGCTGAAAGCCGCCCTGACCCGGTCCCGATCAGCAGGATGGATGTGCTCCGAAAGATCCTCGAAGGTAACGTCCTTGTCTCGATCAATACCCCAAAGATCATAAGCCAGATCATCCATGGCCAAGGCATCGGTGTCGACGTTCCAGGACCATAGAGTCACACCCGCAGCCTCAATAGCACGCACAAGGTTCTTGGGCTCCCAAAGCAGGGGCCTGAGCTGGATGATGTTTGTCATGAGATCCAAAATTCTTTCGGACACCAATATGCCCGTAATTCGACCAGCTCGTATCAAATTAGGGTAGAAAAGAACAGCCACAAATAAAATAGCACGGCTTGCCGAGGGACTTTAGAGATACAAAGACTGAGCTATTTATCTGTTCGTCGTTCTGTTAGGATGAGTTATCGCCAAACCTCTGGCGCCAAGAGATTAGTGGTTCTTTCCATTTGCTCCCATCTTGATGCGGAGCACGTCGACCATGGACCAAAACTTCCCAACTATTTTGCTGGTCGAGGATGACCAGGCTCTCCAGACGGTGCTCGAAACCGCTCTGTCAGACGAAGGCTTCGAGGTCGTCACCGCCAGCAGTGGCACCGCTGGCATGGAAGCGTTGGCTGCCGGCGAGAAGCAGTTCCAGGCTGAGGTCACCGACATTCTGCTGGGTAAGGGTCCACAAGGTTGGGAACATCGGCCATCGTGCTCGCGAAGTCACCCCAGGCATTCCGGTGATCTATATGACCGGTAACAGCGCCCATGAGTGGACTGTCCATGGCGTGCCCAAAGCGTCATGCTGCAAAAGCCTTTTGTTATTGCCCAGCTGGTCACGGCGCTGACCACGCTGCTCAACCGAGCCAGCAGCGCCAGCGCCCTTAGCGACGCCATGATCGCTGATGGGAAAAACAACTAGCCAGTTGAAGGGAGCCCCTCATGCCATGCTATTTCTTCCACGTGATCGATGGCCGCGCCATTATCGATACCGAAGGCACTGAATACCCTGACCTCCAGCACGCCCGGTTGGCTGCAGTGCAAACCGCCGGACGGATCATCGAGTCGGAAGGACCAGACGCCTGGCACAACAATGCGTGGCGCATGAGCGTGGCCGATGAGGCGGGAACCGTCGTCTTCTCCCTCGACTTTGCCGCGGACATGCACGGCCATTAGCTTTCCCAAGGCAAATGCGGCCCTGCGTCGAAGGGTACCGAGCCTCTAAAGCAGCTCACCGTCCAGGAGGTGCTCATGCTCCGGCTCTGTCCCTTGCCTCACGCCTGCGGCCCAAGTGTGTATCAAATTACGAGCGAGAGCCCGGGCGAAATGCACCTCGGGCTCATGTAGGGAACGCTCGAGGGGTGGGAGTGCTCTAGCGACCTTTGGGGGCGGCCGACGGATCAGCTGAGCTAGCTGGATGAGTAGCTGCTTGCGATCGAGTAGGTTTTGCAGAACTGGCGCTTGATTGAATCGCTCTGGAATACTGTCGGCAGCATAGGCCGTGGCAAACACGAACGGCACCCCGCGTTCCAGTAGCATATCGGCCAGATCGTAAACCTTGAGCCCGTGCAAATTTATGTCGAGAATAGCGGCATTGACCCTTCGCCGCTTTTCAGGACCGATAAGCTGCATCGCATAGAACGGGGTTGGCGCCGGTCCCAGAACTGTTGCGCCGGACGTGCGCAGATCGCTGCAGAGATCGCTTGCGAGAAGGTAGTCATCTTCAACGACGATGATGCGCTGACCGTCCAGATTGATGTCTTCGGCCATAGCGCTCCCCTGAGCTTCTCTGTAGACCCAACTCTGGCTCTGCCCGTCCTGTTCCGGCCTGTCTTGAGTTGCCGGTTTAGTTTGCTCCAAGTTGTACTGCCGAACACCACAGCTTGGCTCGGGGCGCATTGGCAATCGCTTTACCATGTTCTGAAGTCGTCATAGCTGCTTTGCCTCCTCAAGCATCGGGTTTGTATCAAATGCGAGGCACCCCAATGTTTACCGCTTCGATGATGCCAGACGACCAGGTCGCAGAATTTCTTGGTCTCGCCAAATCGGCAAACGTGATCTTCGGCATCGTCAACGATCGCCTTTCGATGCACGCATCAAACCCGAACTGGGCAATGTGGCGGCCATGCAGGCACCTGCTCGACGAGATCGGCTCCGAGCGGATTACTTCCTACCTAAAGACGGCATGGGTCTAGAGCTTGAACCGCAGCCGGGATCTCCTCAATGCGCAAGCGATAAAGGATCTTTTGGCTGTTCCATGCATTGTTTAGAGGCGCGCCTGGAGTACCAGGAGCGCGGGGCATCAATCATGACTGACATAATAGCCGTGCTCGTCGTCGAGGACGAAGCGCTGATCCTGATGAACGTCGTGGACCAGCTGGAGGACGAAGGCTTTCGAGTGTACCAGGCGCCGAATGCCGACGCGGCGATCCGGCTCCTGATGCTCCACCCTGACATTCGCCTCGTATTTACCGATATTGACATGCCAGGATCCATGGACGGGCTTAAGCTCGCAGCCGCGGTGCGGGACCGCTGGCCACCAGTCAAGATCATTGTTACGTCTGGACGTGTTCTGGGCAGCACGGTGACGCTGCCAGACGGAAGCACGTTCTTTGGCAAGCCTTATGACCACCTGGCCGTGGTCAGATCAATGCGCAGCATGCTTTCCACCGGCGGTGGGATGCCGTGTCGGATATCAAAGGCACCGCAGTTCGTACCCCGGAGCTGCGATCCCACACTGTCGATCGTTGTTGCATGACACCATTTTTGCACACGTGGTGCATTCCACTACCTGACCGTTGTTTGCTCGATAAGCCTAATGGTGGACAGCGTTCGGCGCTCTGTCCGCTGTACTTGGCCGATTGTCCTTTACTTCCGTGCTCCATGGTGCAATAAACGACGTACGTTTTCGGCCATCGTTGGCTGCCTGTTCTGCCGGTTTACTGGCCCCTGGCTCCCTCTTTATTTTGCGAACGTTTAGAAATCTTCAGGTATTTCGCCTGTGGATCATCTGCCCGCTCGCTTCAGCTTCGGGCTACAATCTCAGGACTTTCAAATGACTATCAACGGCACCGTAAAATTCTTCAACGCCACTAAAGGCTTTGGTTTTATCTCTCCTGATGGCGGCGAGAAGGACGCGTTCGTTCATATCTCCGCAGTCGAGCGTTCGGGCCTCAATGGCCTCTATGAGAACGACAAAGTAACCTACGAACTCGAGACTGGCCGTGATGGCAAGATCTCGGCGACGAACCTGACCCTCGCCTAAGCGACTTCGGCCGGGCCTATGGCCCGGCTCCAGCCTCCCAGCTTGGTCGAGGCACTTTCCGAAGCAATCCGCGGCTCACAGCTGGAACTTCGAACCACTATTAATTCAAGGATCACTGCCAGCACCCATCTCCACGCGGGCGCTGGCCATACACGACTTCCAGCACACGGAAACTCAATGACCAACTTCAACTATGGCGCCCGAGCAGAACTCTTTGCCAGCCGCCGCTATGCTAAGAACAATCAGACGCAATACCGCCGCTTCAACACGGCTGCTGAGGCAGTCCGCTTCGTTGTCGAGGATCTGCCGACAGCTGCAAGAGCTGGGTCATACCTCGAGGTCGATGAGCAACGGTATGAAGGTGGGTCGATCCAGTCGCTGTACGATGCCGAGGCCTATCCACTCGAACGCATTTTGCCTGAGGCCGCTTAGGCTGGTTTGTGGCTGATGTTTTCCCTTCCGAATCGACCACAGATAGGAACCGCTCATGACTGATCGCACCACCAGCCGGACGATCACCTTTTGCTTCCCTTTTACGCTCCCGGGGATGGCCGAGCCGCATGCCCCTGGGACGTTCGAGGTGATCACGGACGAGGAGCAACTCGATGTCATGTGGGATGCGCGTCGGTCCAGCACACGCTTGATGTTCGTCTACCCCGGGCGTGTCGAGGCATTTCAGGTGAATGCGCGTGACCTGGAAGAAGCAATCGCCCTGGATCAGCATCGCTAGCCTCATCGATGTCGCGAAGAGCACTGCGGGTGCCATTGGTGACCGCATGATAGGGCCAACCGAGAATACTCGGATCCATTATGGTTTAGGCGCGAGGAGGCGTCTTCCATAGATCATGCGGTTACCTATTCCACTCCACCAAGGCTGCCGACATGCAAGAATATTCCGCCGACCAAGACGTTGTTGCTCAGGTTGAGACGCTGCGCGAAGCTTTGCCCAACTGGATCGTCAGCACGGTCGAACTGGTCGAACTCGCTGAGAATGCCGAACGTGCAGCGGTATACTCCAACCCTGAATCGGTAGACCGTTCGCACAAGCTCATTGTTGAGGTTGCTGAGTGGCAACAGAGACTGAACGGTTGGCAGAGCCACGATCTTAGCCCGCGGCTCAAGGCCGAGTTGCGCATCCTCAAGGCGACGCTGGATGCTTCAATGGACGAAGCGAACGCAGCAGATGCGAAATTGAGGCTTTAGACAAAGCTACTGGCTGTTGGGATTTGCAGCGATCTCGCCTATGGCACGGCCTGCAGCTGTGATCGACAGCACACCATCCTTGTCGGCTGCAAGTCCTCTCGACAGGAGGAACTGGACCAAGCCCTCGTCGCTGAAACCGTGCATTGTGCTCACTTCGATCGGGGACTGTGCCAGCCTTCGCAGGACGAAGTATGCCTGCACGGGCGTATGCTCCAGCACTTCTGAGGTTTCGGCGCCAAGGCCAATCGAGGTCAACACGACATTCACGTGTGGCAGATAACTCTGCCACATTGGTTTGCCTTCCTGAACGGCGTCTTCCTGCAAACCCTGGAAGCGGCACAATGCTCGCGCGGCCAGTTCACGTGGGTCCTTCGCTGTATCGGCACCTGGCGCCACTGTCTCGCTCCCGACTTTTCAGATAAGACAGGTCATAGGCTCGACCCTCGCCCAGCGCAATGCCGATTGGCTAGGCCACCATCAAGCTGGCCGTCGCGTCCAAGAGAGGGCGTGGCCTCCAGGGAACTGCCGCTGCAGGACAGGGTGGCGGATCATCGTCGTCATCGTCCTTCCAGAACGCCCAGGCTGGCCTACGCCCCGGACCAATATGATGCGGATGGGGTGACGAGTCCTGGCTGGTTGATCTGGCCTGATCGTCCCTGATGCCATCAAGGCATTTGAGCGCGCTCAGGACAGCATCGATCTCGATGAGGACACCGCTGTCGAGACGGCGTAGCGCTGGGTAGTCGCGAACTGCACGACGGTCTGAGGCCCAGTCCGCGAGAATCTCTCGCTTCTGCTGCGTGGTCATTGTTCGATCATTGACCACTTCCATCGGATCGGAATGACTTCGCTGAAAATAGTAGACCGTCCCAAGGTCCGTGGGACGATGCAAATGTGGTTCGCTCATCTGCTCCTCCATAGGAATGGAGCTCTCCGGCGTAGCCGGGGAGCCTATCACGTGCTTTACGGGTCAGCCCAACTAGGCGGCGTTGGCGTTCTGTTCGATCTGCTTGGGCTCGTTGTTCTGCATTGGAGCGGCAGTCGCGCTTGCACCGATCTCGATGCGCCGCGGCTTAAGCTGCTCGGGCAGTTCGCGAACCAGGTCGACGCTTAGCAGTCCATTCTCCAGCTTGGCTCCTGCCACCTTGACGTGGTTTGCAAGATTGAAGGTCTGCTTGAAATTGCGCTGCGCAATGCCGCGATGAAGGACCTGCCGATTCGCTTCTTCGGTCTTCTTCTGCCCAGTAATGAGCAACTCGGTGCCGGTTTGATACAGCTCGATCTCGTCCTGGCTGAAGCCTGCGACCGCCATGCTGATGCGATATTTGTCGTCGCTGAGCTTCTCGATATCATAGGGCGGCCAGTCCGGACGCACGCTGTTGTCGAGCATGTCGAACAGGCGGTCAAAGCCCACTGTCGAACTGTAGAAGGGCGAGTAGTCGAAGGTTTTCATAGCCATATCCTCCTTGAGCAACATGGAAACGAACGCATGATCCTCCATGCGCTTCGATCACCGAGCCTAATGGCCTCGGTTCGCGCGCGTAACGCGGAAACTACCATTTGGTTCCATCTTGATATCCAATCAGCGCACTCCGCGGAAACACTAGGCTCGTCCGCTTGCCATGGCGTCCAAACCGGATGTCGTCCATGTCAATCTCAGCTTAGGATATTGTATAGCCGCCATCGTCATTGGGACGTTTCAACGCTAGCAACGCCATTGTGCATTACGGCCGACTAGATGCAGGGTGGAGCCGATCACCAAGTATTTGCCTGTGCTGGCCTTGCGGCACGCGCAAGGGAGATCCCTGACCGGCAATGATCGACTAAATCGATCTGCGGAGTCTCTTTCGCCAAAGACCGCAGGCGCCCTTGTTGTTGGAACCGCGTCGCCTTGTCCCCTGCGAAGTGCGCCGGAACAAACAACTGGCTCGAAGATTGGAATATCTGCTTGTGCACACAGAACAAGGCA
>JAESFJ010000081.1_pt1 | contig 145303 bp, 137 predicted proteins | sample 9266161 | NCBI WGS metagenome assembly JAESFJ01 (sample SAMN14506165, study PRJNA617096) | algae metagenome | isolation source: Calothrix sp. FI2-JRJ7 and co-occurring heterotrophs from granitic desert soil | place: USA: Red Pass Lake area, Fort Irwin, California | collected 2000-06-01 | reverse complement strand
CTTCCTCAGCAGTTCTTGGAGTTCTTCAAGTGTTTCATTTATCTCTAATTTAATAACCCTACTCATTGTTTTTAACCAGTAATGCACCTTTTCTCAAATGTATCATAATTTTAGTGAAATGGTATAATAAGATTAATGCACGAGTCAAACCTGATACAGCTGTCTTGGCACCAGTTTGAATGTTAACAACGGTACCCATTGTGGCGCCAGCACCAGGTAAACCACCACACAAACCAGAAATTAAGTTACCAATACCTTGGCCAATTAATTCTTTGTCAGATTTATGTTCGGTACGGGTTAAGCTATCTGCAATTACGCTGTTAATAATGTATCAATACATCCCAAAATACCTAACATCACCCCGTCAATCAGCATGACTGTAACTTGACCGGATGTGAAAGTTGGCATTTGGATGGTGGGCAAACCAACAGGTATTTCACCAATTCGTCTAATATCAGTGTTACCGAAGACTGTTAATGAAACTACGGTACCAACGATTAACGCGACAAGTTGAGGTGGTACAATGCGCTTGACTTTAGCTGGCATGAAGAAAATAATCGCCAGCGTTAAAATTCCTAATGTCGCTTCCGCAGGATTTATATTAGATAGCAACTGGGGTAGATTTTGCACCATCCCCAACACACCACCTTTGGGGTTAGGCTGTCCGACAAAGGGAGCAATTTGAAGAATAATCAAAATTACACCGATACCAGACATGAAGCCAGAGATAACACTGTAAGGCATTAAGGTAATACAGCAGATTGCAGGTTGGTGAGGTACAGTAATTGAAAAATGTCTAAAATGTTAGTAATTAATCAAATTAGGTAGAGTTTCTATTTTACCTATTTATACGACAAATATTGGTGTACCTCATTTACTCGCAATCTGCTGTATATTTACCCAATTTAAAAATACCAAACAGAATTTGAAATATCCCTGCCAACATAACGACGGTAAAAGCCATCGCTAAACCGTTTTCTGGGTTAGCAGCGGTTAAAGAAGCAATGATAGTAGTAATTACTACTGTCATTGGTCCAGTCGGTTCGGAAATTAAAGTTGGTGTACCGCCAAATAATGCAGCAAAGAAACCAACACAAACTGCACCATAAAGACCAGCGACTGCACCGGCGCCACTTGCAACACCGAAGGCAAGTGCAAGGGGTAGAGAAACAATTGCTGCTGTAACACCACCAAAGATGTCACCGCGTAAGTTCCTGAAATGGATTTGATTAGTTATTGCCATCTTTCTGATAAATCGGTAGAACTGAATACTGGACTAAATATTTGACAGCTTAATCTCGCGATTAACTTGTGTTTTCCTCAGTGAGATAAAAACTATTTGATAATTGTGTTACACGAATTAATTACACAGCAATCTTTTATACGCATATAAATGAAGATTGACGCTTGTGTATTATTTGGCAACTATTATTTTTGTTGCAATTTTTTACCTTATTCTCTATAGCTGCTCTAAGAAAAAGTGATGCACACGTAATTTTAAAAATGTTATTCTAACTAAAGAAGCTGAATTCTTTAGTGAAAACAATCTATAACGTATGAACCTTGGTTAGCTCTACAAGGTTAATAAGGGTTTATTAGTGGAGATTAGTGAATTATGGCTTAACGCTAATCGTACCATCATTTGTTTTCTAATTGAGTTATTATCTTAATAAATAAGATTAGAAAATTTTATCTTATTTTTAAGAACGCAGTTTCGAGTGCATTGTGCTTATGACAGCAAGCTGACTTTTTATAAGCTAATTTTAAAAACGTTGATTTAAAGAAGATTGGTCATAAAGTATCCCGAAAGGTAAGATGTCTTTTTTTTGCATATAGCAACGCTATACAAGAGGTATAATTTACTTCTTGTACTTAAAGACGTTACGTGTTAAGTCAGCATCAAGCAAACTAAGTAAAGTTATACTCAGTTCAATAGCTCAATGAATTAAATGCAAACGCATTTTTGATTTGAATCTAGTATCAGTGGACACAAAATTCAAATCGATATGTATAGCTTACAGCTTTTCTTGTCTCAGTGGTCAATGCAAAGATGATAATTATAAAACAATTATTAAATCAAGTTCATAGTATTAAATCTATACATGAGTTTTTATTATAAAAAAATTATTTGCTGCATAAATTTAAATTATCTTGGTCTATCGCCATGCATGATATTCCTTTTGATAGAAGACAAGAGAGGAATTTTATATTTCCCCCTTGTTTACCTCATTTGTACTCTGTTTTTGCTCGCTTAACCGACATCATCATGTGCGAAACGGTTGAAGAGGAAGTCAAGAGCATAGTTACGCAGTTTATAGTAACGTGGGTCGTCCATAATGCGTGCGCGGTCTCTAGGACGGTCGAAAGGAATTTCCATAACTTCGCCAATTTTCGCGTGTGGACCGTTGGTCATCATCACTAACTTGTCAGCGAGGAATAGTGCTTCGTCGATATCGTGGGTAATCATTAATACAGTTGCGCGGTTGTCACTCCAAATTTTGAGTAACTCTTCCTGCAATTCTTCCTTAGTAATAGCATCCAAGGCGCCGAAAGGTTCGTCTAAAATTAAAACCTTGGGACGAATAGAAAGCGCCCGTGCGATAGAAACCCGTTGACGCATACCACCCGACATTTGCATGGGTTTTTTTTCCATTGCGTCTGCAAGTCCCACCATTGCTAAGTTATCGCGAACGATAGCTCTTTTTTCAGCTTCGGGTTTATCTGGATAAACAGCATTAACAGCTAAGTAAATATTTTCAAAAGCTGTTCTCCAAGGTAGCAGTGCATAGTTTTGGAACACTACCATCCGGTCTGGGCCTGGTTTAGTAATAGGCTTACCTTCGAGTAATACCTCACCAGTTGTAGGATGGTTAAAACCCGACACCATGTTTAGCAGCGTAGATTTACCACAACCAGAGTGACCAATTACACAAATAAATTCTCCCTGATATACGTTTAGATTTACACCATCAAGAACAGTGAAGGGTCCTTTCTTGGTTGGGTAAACCTTACTAACGTCTTTAATTTCTACATATGGTTTTTTGCCACTAGCAACAGAGGCGCCGCTTACAAGAGGTTGCCCTAGTTTATCTCTGACGGAATCGTTAACTTTAAAAGTGCGGTTTTGCATAACTTTAATAATTGGGGGAAAGGGAGAGAGTTATGAGTTGTGAGTTATGAGTTGTGAGTTATGAGTTATGAGTTATGAATTTAACTTCTAACTCAATACTCTTAACTCCTAACTTTTTTTACGCTGCTACTTGACGTGTGGGTGAGTCGAGAACGACTTCAGCAATAGAGAAATCTTGTTTTATTTTGAGCTTATTAAGGTAGTCGATGGGGTTATCGGCGTCAAATGGTGTGCCATCAAATAATTTGATGGGTTGGCGAGTGTAGCTGATGTCTAAACCAAGTTCACGCGCGGCAGTACTAAATACACGAACACGACATATCCGTTCGACAACTTCTACCCAGTTGCGTGGGAATGGAACATCACCCCAACGCGCGAGTTGTGTCATAATCCAAATTTGTTCGGTACGACTTGGGCGGTTAATTGCTGACTCTGCGTAGAACTGGTGGTGAGCGTACTCTACCTGATGGTCAATATCACACGTGTCGCTATAATCACCGAGTTGAATGTAGTCGATGTCGGTGCTGACATATTCTGGTCGTGCCAAAATATGACGAACTTCTTCGCTATTTTCAGGCAGCGAGCAGTAATAGCAAGCTTCAAGCAAAGCTTTTGTTAGAGCTATATGAGTATTTGGATATCTTTCCGCCCAATCTTCACGTACACCCAAAACTTTCCCTGGATGTCCTAACCATACTTCGAGGTCGGTTGCGATAGTAAAACCTACACCTTCTTCAGCGGCACGGATATTCCAAGGTTCTCCTACACAGTAACCATCGATACTACCATTTTGTAAATCGACGACCATTTGAGCAGGAGGGATTGTTTGAATATGTACGTCTTTGTCGGGGTCTATACCACCTGCTGCTAACCAGTACCGTAGTAACAAGTTATGCATGGAAGCAGGATGAACTACACCCATTGTATGGCGTTTGTTACGAGTTCGCAGTAAAAAATCTTTAAAGTCCGATAACCCTTGAACACCTTGCTTCAAAAAGTTCTTGTTGAGAGTAATGGCGTTACCGTTACGGGTCATTGTCAAAGCGGTAACTACAGGTATAGGTTTGTTGCGGTGTCCACCTAAAGTCATCCACATTGGTAAACCAGAAGGCATTTGGGCAGCATCAAGGTACCCAGCAGCAATACCATCTACAATACCGCGCCAGCTTGTTTCACGTAAAAGTTGAACATCATCCAAGCCGTGTTTTGCAAAGAAACCTTTTTCTTTAGCGATAGCAAGAGGAGCGCAGGCAGTCAAGGGGACAAAGCCGATTTCTAAGTTAACTTTTTCTAAACCGTGGCGTGATACTGCTGCTGTTTTACGCGCGCGTAGTTTCTTGATACGTTTTTGTTGGTTGAGGAAGTAAATCATTTCACTTCGCAGGCTGTAGTAGCTGGGATGTTCAACAACATCCATACGCTTGCGAGGACGAGGAATATCGACTTCGAGGATATCACCAATTTTTGATTCGGGACCGTTGGTAAGCATTACGATACGGTCAGATAGTAATACTGCTTCGTCAACATCGTGCGTTACCATTACAGCAGTTACTTCGTTCTCTTCGCATATCTGCATTAATTGCTCTTGTAAATTACCCCGTGTCAAGGCATCCAAGGCGCCGAAAGGTTCATCAAGTAATAATAATTTGGGTCTAATAGCGAGTGCGCGAGCAATAGCAACCCGTTGCTTTTGTCCACCAGAAAGCATTGTAGGTGATTTGTCCGCGTGAGGACGTAAACCCACCATATCAATATGTTTTTCAACAATTGCCCGACGTTCACCAGCAGGTATACCTGGCATAACTGCATCAACAGCCAAGGCAATATTTTCGCGTACTGAGCGCCAAGGTAATAAAGAATAGTTTTGGAAAACTACCATCCGGTCGGGGCCTGGCTTAGTAATTCTTTGTCCTTCCAAAGTTACAAGACCCTCGGTTGGCAAATCCAAACCAGCAATCATATTTAATAAAGTTGACTTTCCGCAACCAGAGTGACCAATTAACGATACAAACTCACCTTTTTTAATTTGCAGGTCGATACCTTTAAGTGCAACGTATTTGCCACCACCGGTTAATTCAAAGACCTTATCAATTTGGTCAACACCAACAAACATAGACATAGCTGTAATTGGGGGGGTAAAGTTTTAACAAGAAAGTTATGAGTTGTGAGTTATGAGTTATAAGCTATGAGTTTTAACTCCTAACTCCTAACTCCTAACTGTAATTATCTTTCAGGAGGAAGAATGCGTCCTTGAAGCCATACCATAAATTTGTCAAGTATCAAACCGACAAGACCTATGTAAACTAGTGCCAAAATAACTTCACTAACGTTGTTGTTTTGGTAAGCTTCCCAGATAAAGAACCCAATCCCGACGATACCTGACATTACGATTTCTGCCGCGATAATCGCCAACCAAGCCAAACCAATCGCTATTCTCAAACCAGTGAAAATGTAAGGCAGTGCAGCAGGAATCAAAATGTTGAAGAAATATTCTTTTTTGTTAAGTTGTAGTACTTTCGCGACGTTGTTGTAATCGACGGGAATTTCTTTTACACCTACCGCAGTGTTAATTAAGATGGGCCAAATTGCAGTGACGAAGATTACGAACAGTGCTGCGGGTTCGTTTTGACGCAGTGCTGCTAAGGAAATAGGTACCCAAGCAAGAGGAGGTACGGTTCTTAATAATTGGAACAAAGGGTCTAATGCTTTATTAATGGTTTTATTAACACCAATCAAAATCCCTAAGCCAATACCAACAATTGCCGCTAAAGTGTAGCTAATTGCAACTCGCTGCAAGCTAGCCAATATCTGCCAAAATAAACCTTTATCAGTACCGCCTCTATCATAAAAAGGGTACAAAATCAAAATCCTAGTGTCTTGAATTACTTGTATTGGTCCAGGCAATGTTGCTCCTGGTATCCAAGAAAATAGTTGCCATACGGCTAAAAATACTCCGATAGCAATCGCTGGGGGAATCAATTCTGGAATTTGTTTTTGTATACGTGCGGCAAAACCATTACCGTCCATTGCAGCCGGTCGTCTTTGAACAGTTGTCATTGAATTATCTCCTTGGGGGTTTTATTGGGGGCTAATGGGAGTGTCTCTCATTAGCGATTAATCTTTGAGTTTAAACTAAATAGCAACTTTCTTGATTTTGAGACTCTTAAGGTACTCTTCTGGTTTTGCTGGGTCAAATTTTATGCCATCGAAAAACTCTTCTACTCCGCGCGATGTGTCTGTTGGAATATCTGCTGCTGCTATATTCATTTCTTTAGCAGCTTCTTTCCAAATATTTTCTTTGTTAACTCTGTCAATCAAATCTTTTGCTTTAGCGGCGCCGTTAGCAAGGTAATCTGGTGGTAAGAAACCCCAGCGCACGTTTTCAGTTATGAACCATAAATCGTGACTCTTATAAGGATATGAAACGCTTCCTCTTTCATCTTTCCAATAATATGCTGCTAACTTTTTATCATCAATTTTGCGCCCATCTCCCATATCATAAACTCCTTGGAAAGGATTATCAAGAATATCAGCAGGAAGATTGAAATAATTACGTCCACCTAATATTTGTGCCGCTGCTTTGCGGTTATCAAAATTATCTAACCACTGCTGTGCTTCCATAATACCTTTAAGCAATGCTTTGGTAGCTTTAGGATTTTTGTCAACCCAATCTCCTCGCATTGCAAAGTATTCTTCGGGGTGATTTTTCCACATTTCTCCTGTCAACATTGCCAAGAAGCCGATTTTATCTTTAACGATGCGGTAAGGCCAGGGGTCGCCTGTGCTGAACGCATCCATTGTTCCGGTCTTCATGTTCGCTACAGTTTGTGCAGCAGGTACCGTCAGCAGTTTGATATCAGCATCTGGATCAATTCCACCTGCTGCCATCCAATAACGAATCCATAAATCTTGGTTGACTTGTGGGAACGTAAATGCTGCTGTAAATGGAGTCGATGACTTTAACTGAGTAATTAAACCTTTTGCACCATCTAGCTTTAAACCAAATCCTTTACCTGCGTGCTTGCTAGCTAGCGCAATCCCATTTCCTTGTGTAATCAACTGACACAACACATACATGGGAATTTTTTGATTACCTTTGGTAATTAAACCTTCAGTAATCATATGCGGCATTGGCATTTGCCATTGTCCACCATCAATACCACCACCAGCAGAACCAATTTCAACGTTATCGCGTGCTGAACCCCAAGAAGCTTGTTTGGAAAGCTCAACATCAGGCATTCCATACTTCGCAAAAAATCCTTTTTCTTTCGCGATAATTAACGGCGCCGCTTCCACAATTGGAATATATCCAAGTTTTACTTTTGTTGTTTCAGGCTTCTGGTCAGGGCTAATGTTGGCAACTGGAACAGCTGTTGCACCAGTGCCAGACGAACCAGTAGAAGCGTTGCCACCGCCCGCTTCTGGAGGATTTCCCAAACAACCTTTGAGCAATATTGCACTCGCAGACGCACCTGCTGTAACGATGAATTTTCTACGAGAAACTTGCTTGAAAAACTCCGACATTGTGATTCTCCTGTTGGTGAATATGTAATTTTTGGTATGGCAAACCTAGCAAGCGAAACTTAATGGTTTCTTGCGCTCTTAATTAAATCTGTTTTTTTTATCGTTGCCATTAACTCAACCAATAACTACAAGAAACTAGTTGAGGAACACTTATTAGCAACCAGTTATTTCAGTCACGTTAATTTTCCGTGTTACTTAGAAACATTAATTAACGTTGTTTCATTTAGCTTACAGTGTTTCTTGCCATTTTGGTCATTTTGAAACAGCAATTATTAAATAAATATTAGATTGGACATATAAGTAAAAACTTATATATCACGTCAAAACTACCCTTGCCTATTCAATGCATATTCAATCTTTTATGCAAACAATTTTAATTCATCTATGTATCTATTCATTTTGCTCTTTTTGAGAAGCTTTATGAAGATAAATGAAGATAAATTAAGAAATATTTATAAATATCAAATGTAAATTTTATAACTGTGTGGTTTAACCCCTAGGGACTTGTTATCTACACTATGTATTAGTTTTACTGATAGCAATCAATTATTTTTCTGATGAAAAGAGTGTTTCGCTCTTGGTATATCTTATTCAGTGTTTATAACTATGTTGCTTGCCATAATTATTTTCAGTACGCTTGCTGCTTGGGTGGCGCCAGAGAAAGCCCATCCCACAAGACATTTTTTTTGATGTGATAGTGATATCATTATGATAACAAAGTGGTATTGCGGCAATGGAACAGAATATTAAGGAATCTCCTGCGTTCAAGCTGAATGGGTTTGTAATGCTAGTTATAGTCGGCGCCATTTCTGTGTTCGGCACCTGGTATTTATGGAACAGCGTTCACGGATTGGAAACTGTACTACAAAGAGGTCTAAAAATAGCTGATTTTATTGATGACTCCCTAGCTGAGGGAATTGCGTGGTTGACAGCAGTGTTATTAGTAGTTGTGATTCCGTCGATATCAGGATTTTTTAGCGTCGAACCCAATAAAGCAGTAGTGCTGTTATTTTTTGGTAAATATATAGGTACAGTTCGCGAACCAGGTTTTTGGTGGACAAATCCATTTGCGAGCAAATACCAGATTTCGCTGCGAGTTCGTAACTTTAACAGCAAAATAATTAAAGTTAATGACGCTGAAGGAAGTCCCATTGAAATAGCTGCTGTTGTTGTTTGGCGAGTTGTGGATACGGCAAAGTCTAAATTTGCTGTCGATGACTATCAAGAGTTTGTTGCTATTCAAAGCGAAACTGCAATTCGGGCTTTAGCAATTCGCTATCCATACGATACACCAAACGATACTCCTTCACTGCGAGGAATACCCGATGAAATTGCTCACTCACTCAAGCATGAATTACAAGCGCGCTTGGAAGTAACGGGAGTAGAAGTTATAGAAGCAAGAATTTCGCACTTGGCTTATGCGCCAGAAATTGCCCAAATGATGTTACGGCGCCAACAAGCCAAGGCACTAATTGATGCACGGCGCCAAATTGTCGAAGGCGCCGTGGGTATGGTATCAGAAGCCCTAAACCGTCTAAGTGCTGACCAAATGATTGATTTGGATGACGAGCGCAAAGCGTCTATGATTAATAACTTGTTAGTTGTACTAACTTCCGAGCAAACCGCGCAACCAGTAATTAATACTGGCACTCTTTATAATTGACATGAGTCAGAAGAAACGCTTTCTACTACGTTTAGATTCTAAGCTGTACGAAGTTTTAGAAAAATGGTCAGCAGATGATTTGAGAAGTGTCAACTCCCAAATTGAATATCTTCTTAGCGAAGCGGCAAAAAAAGCTGGGCGCTGGGATCAAGATAAAGACAAATCGAAGGATTAATAAAAGATATAAATATTTATCACTATTGAACGTACACTAGCATTCCATTGATTATGTATTGACATTGAGTATACATATTTTGTATACTCAATGTGTGTACGAAAATGGAAATTAACTAATGGAAGCACAATCAGAAGAATCGAGACGAAACCGTGATGTGACTATTAATATTAGAGCGTATCAGCGAGAGCGTGATTTAATCGATAGAGCAGCGGAGTCTCTTGGTAAAAGTCGTTCTGACTTCATGTTAGAGACGGCATGTCGGGAAGCAGAAGCAGTTTTATTAGACCGTCGGCTGTTTGTGTTGGATGAGGAAAAATATCAGCAGTTTTTAGAGCTTCTTGATGCACCACCAACAGTAAATGAAAATCTTCGTAAACTTATGAATTATAAGGCGCCTTGGGAGTAAAAATGATAGAAGGGCAGCATCCACCTATACAGGCGCCTCAACCAATTCAACCTGAATTTAAAATTGAAGATTTTGATTGTGGCAATATCGAATTAAACGAGTGGCTAAAAAAACGTGCGTTAAAAAACGAAGATAGTGGTGCTTCGAGAACTTATGTTGTAACAGTAGAGCAGATAGTTATTGCTTATTATTGTCTTGCAACTGGAAGTATTATTAGCACAGTAGCAATAGGGAAAGTACGCCGTAATATGCCTGACCCGATACCTGTTATCATCATTGGACGTTTGGCTGTTGACATAAATTGGCAAGATAAGAAAATTGGGTATGCATTAGTACGTGATGCTGTTCTCCGCACCTTACAAGTTTCAGAAATTGCTGGTATTAGAGCTATTCTTGTTCATGCCTTAACTGAACGGGCAAAGCAATTTTATGAAAAATGTGGATTTATTGCTTCGCCGATTGAGCCAATGACGCTGATGGCGACAATTAAAGATATTAAGGTCGCATTTGGGATTAGCTAGCGAGAGTAATGGCACACCCTGAGAGTTGTCAATGTGGTCTTAGGTCATTATCTATTTCGACAATACCCCTAGAACCATCGATTCGCACCCGTTGACCATCCTGCAATACCCATGTAGCATTCCGTACATCCATTATTGCGGGAATTCCATATTCACGAGCAATAATGGCGCCGTGAGAAAGTCTTCCACCTGCATCAGCAATAATTCCTTTGGCTCTAATTAAAATAGGTGCCCATCCAGAGTCTGTATAAGGTACAACTAATATTGTGTCGTCATCGATATCGGGAACTTCTTGGAGGTTACGCAGTACTTTTACCCTTCCTTCTGCTTGTCCGGGACTTGCACCAATACCGTGCATAACTTGGTCAGGCGCCAAAGCAGGCATTAAAGCAGGGACAATTGGGGGAGCGGTACCATAAACAAGTAAAGGAGGGTTAAGTTGTCCATCGCGTTCGAGTTGAGAACGTCTACGATAAATTAATACTTGTAAGCGACTTATCTTTTCGGGAGTTGGTGCTTCTACGAGTTCGCGCACTTCCTGAAACTCTAAGAAGAAAATATCACCTTTTTGCAGTAAAAAGCCTGCATGTAAGAATTTATCTTCTAAAGCGATAAAGCTCCAGCGTAAATAAGCAAGTAGACGTGAGTAAACTTCAGTAACTTTTCCTTTCATGTCTACGCGACCCTGAACAAACAGAGGACGTTTTCTGCGTTTTTTGACCTTTGGTTGTTCGGAAAGCATAAACTGCACGAATAATCCTTTAATTTTTTCGGGTTCTTCTTTCCAAGTTGGAATAGCAATATCTGTCCCAACTTCGCTTAAGTAACCGTATTTATTTAAGAGATATTCAAATGCTGTTAAGATTTTTTGCCCTTCTGTTGAAACAGCTAAGTCCTCAAATACATTATCGGGGTCAAATTCTGCGACACCTGTGCGGTTTTCTGGTGGTGTTGCAGACAGTATTTGCTTTGCTTGTTGCGCTAGCTGTTGTAAATCACGCACTGCTGAAACTTCAGGAGTAAGCCTATTATCAATATCTGTATCTTTTACTTTAAATATTGCTTGTCTGAGTGCGGCACTCAACGGCGCCATAATGCTGTAGTAGGTAGCACGCTGTAATAACTCTAATATATAGTCAATGCGCGTGATTAATTTGGCTGTATCTAAGTCATCAACCATTTCTTGTGATAATTGTGACAGCCCAATACTAAAACGGCGCCGATTATCACGTTGAAACTCTTCTTTTAAAGACAATTCGCGTCCAACCAACCGTAACAAGCCTGGTAAATTTCGTAACGTCGTATCAATTGCTGGCGCCGACATTTTGGCGCCTCGGGTTAAAAACTCTAAGCTTTCGGGTGGTAAACCCATACGGCGAAAAATTTGCCCTAACAGCGTGGCGTTAAAATAAGCGTGCGAAAAATGAAGTGTGGCAGTATCATTAAAATCTAAACCAAGCGAACGCTCTCCCAAAACTATCGCAAAAATTCCTCCCCAAACACCACAAGTTAAAGGACGATTAATCGACCAAGTTAAAGGACGAATTAATCCAGGAATTACTTCAGCAGCAATTTTACGTGTCCAAATAGGCAGTAATGTCGTAATGGGACGTGCTTGGAGTACCCATAACGTCTGACCGTCATAACTCCACTCAATATCTTGAGGTATACCGTGATAACGTTCTTCAATATGACGAACTAAGTACGCTACTTGCTTGATAATGACTGGGGGTACTCTCCCTTGTCCTTCGAGATGGATAAATGAAACGTTGTCACTTTCCATTACAAACGCACGGTATTGTTCGGGAGTGACGCGACCAGATACTACTTGTGTGGGACTTCCTGGTAATGCTTCGATAACGATAGCATCCATTTCTTGGGTTACTGGGTCACGGCTAAATGCCACACCAGAATAAACGCTGCGAATTTGTTGCTGTATTAAAACAGCCATTGTAGATTCTTTAACATTTCTATCTTGCCGATACTGTGCTGCGGATGGAGTGTTGTACGATGATTGAGTCCGCGCAATAGCAGTTTGTAATTCTTGTTTAGTAGTTACATTTAAAATACTTTCGTATTGTCCAGCAGCAGAAGCATTTTCAGTATCTTCACCTACTGCCGAAGAACGTACTACCAAAGGTGATAATTCTGAGGGTTGAAGAAAATCAATCATTGGTTTTGGGTCTTCGTAAGGAAGTAATACCCATCCCTTGGGAACTGAATAACCCCAACGTTTAATTTCTGCTAACCTCGCAGCTTTGTTACCAACAAAATTAGCATCAAGTTCATCATCCAACGTCAAAATAGACTCGCTGTTTCCACGAAAGAAATTCATTGCAGCTTGCGAGTCAGGACTTGCTTGAGCTACAGGTAAATCCATATCATCTTTGATTTGCTTGTAAATCCATGCCAGCAAACCAGCAAGTGCAATAGCTGCGACTATTCTAAAACCATCTTCGGCGTGAAGCACAGTAACAATAATTGGGAATAAAAGTAACACTCCATACTGGGCAGCTTGTCGCGAACGAATTATAGTAAAACTAACACCTGCAAGCAAAAACACAAAAATTGCTACCAACGGGTCATGCACTATAAAACCCCAAACAACATTCGTTGTTCCTGCGCCTTTTGCTATCCAATACCTACCTAATACTAATGTAATTAGCGCTAGTAATTCCCATGCTGAACCATCTGGAAACACTGCACGCGCGAGTAAAACTGCCGCAATTCCTTTAAATGCTTCCGACAACACAGCCAACATTCCTGCTGGTGTTCCCCCGTGGTAAAACGCAGCAGAGACACCTATGTTACCAGTACCGAGCTGTGCCAATTGCTTCTTCGATACAATCTGTGTTACCCAAGCAATTAATGGCAAGGCGCCTAAGAGCGGGCAGATAACAAATATAACCAGTAAACCCCAGAGTTCAAGCATCCTAAAGCAGTGGATTTTAGACCTGTCTTTAATGTAAAAGCTAGAATCTTAAAACAAAAACATTTCTTGATTTTTAGCTTGAATAAGTATATATGCTTAAACGATATTTTTTAAGCGTATTTGAGATAAATTGTAGAGACGTTACACGTAACGTCTCTGACAGAAAACGGGTTATAAAAATAAAATTATACAAGAGCGAGCGTCAATACCTAAGCGACAGCATAAGCCGATTGCAATGCCCAAACAATTAGAGCAAATATAGAGCCTAACAGAACCACAGTCGAAATTGTCACTAGTTTAGGAGAGTCAGCACCATCGAACTTCATGATGCCACGGTTTAAGTCGGACATAGCGTTATTATCCTCTCAAGACAGAATTGGGCATTTGCCCGCTTTGATTGTAGTCCTTTTACACGCAAAAGATGCATTCCTTTATAACGATTTTGACTTCTCTTTACAACAAAAGATATCACCATAATTACCGATGCCAAAAATAAATATAATCAGTAGTTTAACTGTCGCGTTTACGTTCATATTTTGCTAAAAATTTGTATAAGATATAACATTCAACCGTAATTCTTTCACAATTAATTAATGATTGACGAGGCTAGGCAGGTAAAAGTTATGCTAGTAGCAGTTTTGGCTCTATGTTTAGGATTATTTATCGCGATTGAACTCGGATTGCGGATACTATTTGGATTTGGCAACCCGTTAATTTATATTGGTGATTTGGAAATTGGTTATTTACTTGCACCCAACCAACAAACTCGACGTAACGGTAATTATATAAAGATAAACGAGTATTCGATGCGTGGGGCGCCGATACAGAAAACCCCCTCTCCTTCAACAAAACGAGTATTTTTACTAGGAGACTCCATAGCAAACGGTGGATGGTGGACTGACCAGAAAAATACTATATCCAATTTGATAATGCAGTCGCTTACCAGTAAAAACTCGCCAACAGAAGTATTAAATGCGTCAGCCAACTCTTGGGGACCACGTAACGAACTAGCATATCTACAAAAATTTGGCACATTCAACGCCCAAGCAATTGTACTACTAATTAACACAGATGATTTATTTGCCACGGCGCCGACATCACTACCAGTAGGACGCGAGAAAAACTATCCCAACAAAAAACCACCGCTTGCAGTAGTTGAAATGTACCACCGTTATATTCAAAAATCTAAACCCATACCCGAACTTGAAAAAGCGCGACAAGAAGAAGGTGATCGAGTAGGTATTAATTTAGAAGCAATAGCAAAAATTCAAGATATTGCCACACAAAACAACAGTAAATTTGTTTTAGCGATGACACCCTTGAAACGGGAACTAGGAGAACCAGGTTCTCGCGACTATGAAATAAAAGCACGTGCAAGACTTGATGAGTTTGTCAAAGCAAGACAGGTTGATTATATTGATTTTCTTCCCTTGTTTAATGGGCGCCAAAACTCAGAAAGTTTATATCACGACCACATTCACCTAAACTTACAGGGCAATCAATTTGTCAGTGAAGTTATAAAAAAAAGCTTGCTAGACATATAATTGTAGGTTGGGTGGAGGCGCCTGGGTTCCCAACATATATTATTTTATATATGACACAGAGTACACAGAGAGATTCAATAAAGGCTATATTTTACCAAGAAATCAAACGCTGCTTATGTTAGGTGTTGGGTTTTGCGCTTCGCTCTACCCAACCTACAATCATATTAGCGGTTATGTTATATGGTGGTTTTGATAGGTTTTACAATGGTATTTACAGGCGCCGAACAATAAATACACAATTTGTTAGCAATTTCAACAGCTTCCTGTGGAGTTTTATCTAAATACATTGCGGTTAATGCAAATTCTCTACCAGCACCGATAGCACTAAATTCATTAATTTTCTCAACCAAATAGCCATCATAAATACGAAAGATTTCTCCTTCCATACCCATTAAATAGCTATTGCCTTTACCAAAAGTGTCATCTTTCTTTTTTGCCCATGTATAAAATTCAACAATATATTCTAATACTGCTTCTACTGTCTAATACTACTTCTACTGTTGGTGCAGATGGTTTGTGGTTGCGTGCAAATAACTGCATGAAACTTAATTCCATTATCCAGCCAACACTACCAATTACAATATCATTTACCTCAAATAGTTTTCCTTGTTCGTGTCCTGATACTCGTGAAGTCTCACTTAGGTAACCGCTCACACGGATACTATCTGCGGCAAACACAAGTCTATCAGCATACTTTTTCGCAGCAACAACGCTAATAATTAATATTTCTTGCTATAAAGTGCGAGAATCATAATATACATTTATTTTATTTATCTCACAAGTGAAACTTCTACTTTTTTCATTAATCTCGCTGTGGATAGATGATTTTTAGAAACCTGGCTTCTACTGATTAGGGTTTCTAAGGTTTTGTAATATAAATTAATTTATTTTAATAAACTCAGTTGTAATTAAGCCTGAATACCTAAATATAAATTACTAAAGCTTCAAATCGTATATTTATGTTAAGTAATTTTCATAAAATTGGAAAACACCTGCACAATGAAAAATACAAGTTTTAGCTAAAACGTTTACAAAAAGCAATCGAATAATATCGTTGCTGAAAGTGTGGCTTGAGGGGAAGTGACTCGCTATTCTTTAAAAACAAACCTGTAGACCGGAATGAGGCAATATTATGGATAAAAGTATGCTCCTGAATCGGTACGCGGCAGGGGAACGCGATTTCAAGGGAATTGTTTTGCATTCCTTAAATCTTTCTGATATCGATTTAAGTGGTGCAAATTTAAGTGGTGCTGACTTGAGTGGCGCCAACCTCAACCGTACAAATCTGAGTGGTTGTGATTTAAGTCGGGCAAACTTAACAGACGCAGATCTAAATAATGCCAATTTAAGTGGTGCGAACTTGAGTGAAACAAATCTTATTGGCGCCGACTTAATTCACGCGAATATGGAAGCAACAAATCTTAGTCGCGCCGATTTGAGAAGTGCTAGCTTGGTTTTGGTTAATTTAGCGCGTGCCAACATGAGCGAAGCAGAATTAAGTGGTACTGACTTAAGTGGCGCCAACCTCTTCCATGCAAATTTAACAGCCACAAACTTATATGAGGCAGAAATTACAGGTGCGGATTTAACAGGCGCCATTATTAGCGAAACAGAAATGAGCGCTGAAAAATCGCAAACAGGATTATCTCATAAATGGGTAACTTGGGCAGGTCAAAAAACAAATTAAGCACTTAGAACGTCCGGTGTGTGTCACGTAGGGTGCGTGAAAGCCTACATAAATCTGAACCAAAACGCAAGATTATGTAGCTTCACGCACCATCCACTTCAACGCCCAATATACATTCGATAAGTTTTACAATATATTTTCTAACGACAAATTATAAATTTAAAATTAAAACAGCTTTATTTCTGACCAGCAGCAATGTAACGTAACAGATAACAAAAAATCGCTGAGGTTTTGAGTTATGAAGGCTGCATCTATAATTGAGACGGCAGGACACCCGACAAACGACCAACTTTGTGCCATCGCCCGTACTTACATCTTAGAAGAACACGCGCGCGTTGGCGATAGAATTTACTACTGGGACAACTGGAACATCTCGGTTGGCGCCAATAGTAGTGCTAGCGAACCAACACTCGATAATGATACCTATTCTTGGGCGACAACATTATCGTGCGACATTACCAATATCGAAGTTTCAGAACGTAATGACTCAGAGCAAGAATACTTAGTAACTGTAGCAGCAGATATTACGGTTGGCAGCGGCAGTAACTCAAACGGCGCCGAAGTAGAGAATCAAGAAATAGAGCATGAAAAACATGTTTTCTTCTGCTACGTCAAATCAATACAAGGAGAATACTTTGTTACCAGTGTCGAAGAATAGTTTTTAATTTTAAGAGTAGTGCTATTCACATATAGAGATGCTACAAAATATTGGCATCTCTATATTAATTAGAAAGCGCCTTGCATAATGAGGTAATGTTAGTCAAAGCGAGCGATATTAATTATTTGAGCAAGCTAGAACAACATGAAAGCATTTGGAAAACGGGACACTACTAATATTAACCTTGAAGAACTTGTACAAGTTTACTTTGATATAGAACAAGTGCATTACGGCGTAATTTTTGCTGTCCGTCGCTCACCCAATGACATAGCATAGCGTTTAATGGTTATTTTAAATTATGTGGCAGCGGATGAAATGGAAAATTAAGTTCGTTATATATAATTATTTCTTTAAAATACATAACTAAAAACGTTGTAGCAATTGGTCATACTCATCATGGGTGACAAGTATATCTGGCAAATTTTGATAACCATTGGTTAACAAAATTATTACTGAACTTCTCCCTTTATGCCTTAACCTTTGCCAATTAGCCTTAAGTTTAAGTTACCATCCGGAATTGTACTGATTTGTTGTGTTGAATTTCTCTAGAAGATTAAAAAAACTATTGAGAAAATTCTTATGCCAAGTACTAATACCACTAATACAGCAACCCGCACATACGACATAATTGCTTTCGGTGATGAAGTTCCAGGCATTTTAGCCTTGGTATGTGCTGCACGTGAGCATTTTCGTCGCACTAATAAGTATCCACGTTCGTTATTGTTGTTCAAAGGTAATTCCCAATTAGGTATCGGTGGTCATTTGGTTCGTGGTGGTTTGTCTTATTTAGACCGCTCGGTTGTACCTCAAGCAGTTCGTAGTCAATATGGTTTGGCTGTTTATGGAGATGAGTCGAATATATATAAAGAATTTTTAAAACGCACTGGTGTAGTTCAGGTGGCACTTGACCCTAAAAAAGGTGATGCTGTTCTACGGGAAATGTTAAGAGAAATTAACGCGGATGTTCTTAGTGGTGTTGATATTGCATCGGTTAGTAAACAAGGGCAAGCTATCACGGGTATTCGTCTGACTAAAGGTGAAACCTATATGGCGAAAATCTTTATTGACTCTACAGTCAACGCTGAACTAGCTGTTGCTGCTGGTGTAAGCAAGCTGAAAGGGTTTGAAACTTTTGGTTTACCAAATTCTGAGCTTTCAGTAACGCTGACTTTTGAAACTCAAGGTTTGAGTGTGCAAACACTGAAGGATGTTGAAATGCAGTATATGCTGCGTCTTGCTGATGCTAATGATATCGAGGCACAAAGATGGATTAATACAGCAGCAGGTGGAGACCGCACACGCTTTTCTGAACTACAAGCTCCGTTTATCAATAATAAAAACGACCTCAATAAAATTGCGCTGTATGCAGGTAGCGATTATATAGATGTTCGTAGCTTTGCACTTTCAATTGCTTACCACGCATTCCGAGGTACAGCGTTATCACTAGACCAAAGCGGCGCCGTATTAGACAAAGGAAATATTGCCGTATTTCCTGACGGTAGAATGTCGTGGAATGCACTGCTATTTGATGTCAATGCCGACCAAGCTGAAGCATTAGCTCGTGGAGATTCCAAACCCACACCCGAAATGCTCAAAGAAATGCAGCTATTAACTCAATGGTTTAAGGGTATAGGCGCCACTACGGTTACACCAGCACCAGAATTATACATCCGCCATGCAGGTAACGTTGAAGGTGCTGTTGACTCACTAACAGGCGCCGAAATGCTTAAAGGAGGTGTGCCAGCATCTGAAGCACTAGGTACATTTGGCTACCACTTTGATATCCGTGGAGGTATCGAAGGTCTGGGAGCGCGTGCATCTGAAAAAGGCTTAGGTGAAGTTAAATTAGACCCACCACTATTCAATGTAGGCATTCAACACGCAGTATTAAAAAGCGTACCAAATATAGCAGTTATTAGCCCAGCATCAGGATTTGAAGGTTATGCATCCTCAGCAGGAAGAATTGTAGAATTCAATTGTGCAGTTGGACAAGGTATTGGTATAGCAGCAGCAATAGCAATGTTAAGCAACCGTAACCTAAACCAAATTTCCAATAAAGAAGTGCATGATATCCTAGCCAACACAGGCAAACTTTCAAAAATCTACGGTCAACCCGATGCACAGCAAGATATTGCTAGCTTAGACAATTTTGAGAATGCCTTAGCTGCGTAATTGAGTACTATATGGGACGGGGCTTGCGATGCCCATCCCACAATTGTAGGTTAATTTAATTTACAGATAAATTATAGATTCTCAAAAAATTAACGGCGCCACATCTCAAACTTATCTTCAGAACAACCGTTAATAAACTGATTATTCACCCAACCATCTAAAGGTTTAGTGTTATCCTCTCCAATAACCCGTGCAGAAATTTTCACCCAACCACCTCTACGATGTGAAGCAATTACCCCATCTCCACGATTCATTTTAGTCACAACTTTATAGCTTTTTCCAGGGCCAGTACGAATCATCACGTCGTTGCCCGTAATAAACGAACAAGTTCCAGATTGTTTAGCTTCAGTGCGTGCAGTGGAAGAGAAAGATGAACAGATATTAATAATGAGCAAAGCTAAAGCGATTCTTAACAACTTGGTAAATGCCATTTTTTATACCTCGTTTACAACTCTGTTGCTCACAATGCTAACCATAGTCACAAACGATGGATATTCGTACTTTCTCTGAATATTTTATGAAGATTGTGATATTCAGACTCACAGAACAATCCCACAAGAGCATTAATTATTAAGATTTGTAAAGATTTAAATTAATGATATTATCATCAAAAGTAATAATTTACACTAATTAATTGCAATTCAATTGAAATAGCAAGGTACCAAGCGATACAGTACGAAGAAGATAGCATTTATGTGTTGAGTAATCGTTAATACGTGGGCAAAATATTGTCTAAGTACAGAAGAAAGGCGCCGTAAAAAATCACCCTAGAAGGGTACCCATTTCGTACTGAAAAATTAACAACACGTTGTTAATTGTGTACAGAGGGTATAAGTTCATGAGGGAATCACTATGTATGGAGTAGAGGCATCTGCACCGTCAGGGAATCGTAATTATGACATTATCTGTTTTGGCGATGAAGTTCCAGGGATATTAACGCTTATTTGTGCTGCACGAGAGTATTATCGTCACACTAATAGCTATCCCCGTAGCTTGTTGTTGTTTAAAGGTAATTCTAAATTAGGAGTTGGTGGGCATGTTGTTCGTTCTGGTTTGGCATATCTAGACCGTTCTTCGGTTCCTAATACAATTCGGCAAGAGCGGAAGCTTGATATATTTGGTGACCCATGTGCTATTTACAAAGAACTTTTACAACGCACGGGGGTACACCAAGTAGCACTCGACCCAAGCAAGACAGATTGGGTATTGCGCGAGATGTTGCGGGAGATACACGCTGATATTTTGAGTAGTGTTGAAATTAAATCGGTTATTAAAGAACGGCAAAAGATACTTGGTATCGAGTTAACTAAGGATGAAACTTATTTTGCTAAACATTTTATTGATAGCACTGTGAATGGGGAGCTAGCACTTTCTGCTGGTGTGAGAAAATTCAAAGGATTTGAAACTATTGGTTTACCAGATTCTGAGCTTGCTGTAACACTTGTCTTTGAAACCCAAGGTTTAAGTGTTGAACGATTACAAAATATCGAGTATCAATACCTACAACGTTTTACGAACCTTCAAGATAAGGAAGCACAAGATTTAATCAATCTTGCTGCGGGAGGAGATGCGAATTTTGCGAACCAGTTGAGAGCAGACTTGGTTGACAAAAAAGGCTATCTCAAGACGATGGCTGTAGGCAAAGATTATATAGATATTCGTAGCAAAGCGCTTTCTATTGCTTATCATGCGTTTCGCGGTACTAAGTTAGATATTAATGCGAGTCCAGGAATTCTTGATAACGGTAATATTGCTTTGTTGTCACGTGTACGGATGTCGTGGAATGCTTTGCTGTTCGGCTTATCTGCCAACGAAGTTGAAAAACTTGCCCGCGCGAAAGCACAACCAACGCGAAAAATGCTCGATGAAATTTTATTTATTACCAGGTGGTTTCAATTGCTTGGCGCCAGTGAAGTCAAACCAGCCAAAGAGGTTTATATTCGTCACGCAGGTAATATTACCGATGTAATTCAACCACTTACAGGCGCCGAAATGCTGTCAGGTGGTGTTCCAACACACGAAGCTATAGGCACTTTTGGCTATGACTTCGATGTTCGTGGTGGTATTGGTAGTTTTGGCGAACACCCTGTAAATAAAGGTTTTGGTAATTTGGCTTTGTTAACAACTCCTTTATTTAACATTGGCATTCAACACGCATTACTTAAGCAGGTGCCAAATTTAGCTGTAGTGAGTCCGTGTTCAGGGTTTGAAGGTTACGCTTGCTTTGCAGGTCGAATTGTTGAGTTTAACTGTGGAGTTGGGCAGGGTGTAGGTATTGCCGCAGGTATTGCATTAGCACAAGAGCGTGAACTAAATGAAGTTTCAAACAAAGAAGTGCATGATGTATTGCAAAGCACTGGACAACTTTCCCAAATATACGGCATCACTTACGAAGTAGCTGCCGCATAAGGGTTGTACAAAGAAACCTGGTTTCTTCGGTAGAAACCGGGTTTCTAGTTTCTAAAGTTAATTGGAAATTTGCTGAAGCGGACTAATAAAAGTCCATGTATTATCAGATTTCCGAATAGTCCATCCTGTAACTTGATACTCTTCATTGCCTTTTACGTAAACAATCTCAGTTCTATTCTTTTCTAAGGATGCGGGCAAACCTTCACATGCTTTTACGGCGACTTTTTCGTAGTTATTATTTTTATCTAGAGAAAAGTAGTCAATTTTACTTTTATCTTTATTTGACTTAATAATTTCAGTGTAATCTTGGTCTGTAAGCTTAGACTCTGTACTAGCTGGAAAGTAGTAATAAGTATTTGATGCTGCGTTTTTATCTTTGGAGTATACCTTGCAAGCAAAAAAACCACCATGTGGCTCTATCCTCACAGGTTTAAGCGATTGCGGGTTTTGAGCAAAATTCGAGTCAGCGGCGCCTGAATTTGTTGAGCATCCAAATAAATATGTAGATATAGATATTGATAGAGAACTCAATAGTAATATTTTATGCCAATTATTCATAAATTGTTGATACAAGCTACAGTACGTTTTGCTTGAAATCCCCATAAATCAAGTAAATGCATCTTACTTATGCAAGATTATCATTGAATAAGGGGGTATGATGTAATACCCAACATTCGTCTAAGTATTCACTTACCCATGTGACGACGTACTATTAAAGCTTGTTTCCCTAGATTTACGCAAGCAATTACGATACAGGTAACTAATAACCTGCTTGAGTTTGGCCGAAAGTCCTAAAATGCAACCCGCTGCTTCAAGTATGGGGTAAGTCCGTTGTGCATTTTAATGCATTAACAATCATAGTCTCATAAATACTTATTTTTAAAAATATTTTGCAGCTTACCAAGCGCACGTGACCCTCTTTTTCGCAACGTTTCTGTAGTCTCTATTAATCCTGATTCTTCTGCTATTGCCGCATCAATTTTATTGATAAAATTATCTAAATCCAGGTCAAATTGAGCAAGCTCTAAAATTAATAGCATACGATTTGTATCATTTTCTGTAAGCAATGGTAATAAAGAAATTCGGTAGTACTCTTGCATCAACCATAAAAGTTCTTCATCTATTTCTTGCAATTCCAAATCGTTTATACTATTGAGGTTTAAATTACAGTTATTAATCATTTTTGCAAGTAAATTTTTAATCTGTCTTCTTTCTTTGACACCATTCTCCAATTCAGTTAAAAAAGGATTATCATTATCTATTGGTTCAAATAACAGCCTTTTTAAATCTACACTGCAATCATTATTTTTGATTTGACGGCACAATCTACTGAACGTAAAGTTCACGTTCGTTAGCTTCTAACTCTAGTATGCTTTTACCAAGTAATTGATAAGTTTCTTCAATTTCGAGTTGGTCAACGCTGATATTAGGCGAAGTTAAAATATAAACTGATTTGAACGATGTTTCATTCACATCTATATTAATGGTTGTAAACTTGCTTTCCTGGCGCCGTAGCTCTAAGATATAAAAAAAGCCAGTTGTTTTTAACCATCCTTCTCGGTTATAAATATTTTTACCCATTTTGAACGCGTATTCAAGACGAAGTACAGCTTCTGAAAGAATTTCTTCTGGTTGATAACGACCCTTTAATCCAACTTGAGCCAAGCGCAAACGAAAGAATACAACTAATCTTGCGTACATTTGTTTTGGTGGTTTATGTAAAGAGCGGTTCGGTGTGAATCCAAGCATCGGGATTTCCCTCTCAAAAATAAATTTTTATGGGAAAAAAATACCCACACATATCTCTCGTGATAGTGTCTATTTAAAAATGAAGATATTCGATAATTCGTGACAAACTGAACTTAGGTGATAAGCCAAAAATCCAGCTTTGCAACAAAGCTGGTTATTTCAGAACTATTTAGGCGCGTTTATAATGCGTTTGTAATAGATATAGTATTTGTGTTTGCTTAAACTAAAGTACTATCACATTAGAACTGAAAAGTGTAGAATCGTTTAACGTTGCCTTAGTAGCTAAAAATGCATCAATAGCATTAATCAAATTACTAAGGGTGATATCAATTTCGGCGAAACTCAAAATCATTAGCATTCTTTGAGAATTAGACTCATTCAATTCTGCTAGAGAAGCTAATCGATAGTATTCGTAAGCAAGAGCAACTAAAGCTTCATCAGATGTATCAAATTTTGTTTTAGTTACAATTGCCTGTAGCGTTTTCGCCATCTTTTTGTGATACTCAGAGCAATTGATATATTTTTCGCTTTCATTTTCAGATACAGCCCGATGTAAATATGGAAATGTGCTTTTAGCTCTGGGTGAGCAACTTGCAATATATCGATTCAATTTTTCTTGCATAATTATCTCCACAATCTAACTGGAGAATCATGTTTATTACAGTTATATATGTTGAGTTCAACGTCTTTGTGACATGTATGTTATAAAGTCAACATCATAAATTTATCTATTGGTTAAGCTATATATCAATAGACAGAATATATGCTGTGTATCGGCAGCTAACAGTATATATAACATGAGAGCAATTTAGCAACATTATCTAGTATGAAAATATAATCATCATAAATAATCTAGGCATAAAATTGTTGTAGCAGCTTGGGATATAAGTAAAATAATTTACATAAATGAGAACTGATAAGACCTAATACTGTTATGAGATTGGGCTTATAAAACTTGTTGCAATTTTTGACAGTATTTTCGACGATAGGAAAAATAACCCGAATACAGATTATGATGTAATCCTGCACTCTTTTCGCTTACATATCAGACCAATGCTAGAAATGCTATCTCTTCCAACCGTTAAACCTAGCGTCCCTCATTTCTCTTCAGGCCCATGTGCAAAGCGTCCCGGCTGGTCTGTTTCAAATCTTGCTGGCGCTTGCGTGGGACGTTCGCACCGTTCAGCAGATGGTAAAGCCAAATTAGCTGAAGTTATCGAACTATCGAAAAAAATTCTTGGTGTCCCAGCAAATTACCGTCTGGGAATTGTACCAGCTTCTGATACAGGCGCCGTAGAAATGGCGATGTGGTCGCTTTTAGGTAAGTTGCCACTTGATATTCTTGCATGGGAAAGTTTTGGTCAGGAATGGGTAAAAGATGTTACCGACGAGTTGAAATTATCTGATGTGCGCTTAATGAAGGCACCTTACGGTAGCTTACCCGACTTTAGCCAAGTTGATTTTAGTCACGACGTAGTATTTTTATGGAACGGTACCACATCAGGAGCGCGCGTACCAAATGCCGACTGGATACCAGACGACCGCGAAGGTTTAACAATTTGCGATGCCACCTCAGCAGTATTCGCAATGGATGTAGACTGGTCGAAACTTGATGTTGTTACTTACTCGTGGCAAAAGGTACTTGGTGGAGAAGCACAACATGGTGTTATTGTACTATCACCACGTGCTGTTGAACGTTTAGAGACTTACCAACCACCTCGACCTTTACCAAAGTTATTCCGCATGACCGAAAAAGGTAAGTTAATTGAAGGTATTTTTAAAGGTGATACTATTAATACTCCCTCTATGTTGTGCGTAGAAGATGCACTCGACGGTTTAAGGTGGGCAGAAAGTATTGGTGGTCTTTCAGGATTAATTAATCGTAGCGAAGCAAACCTTGCAGCAATTACAAAATGGGTTGAGCAAAGTAACTGGGCTGCATTTTTGGCAGAAACACCAGAAATTCGCTCTTGTACATCGATTTGTTTAAAGATTTCAGACGAATGGTTTACTGGCTTAACTCCAGAACAACAAGCCGAATGTGCGAAGAAACTCGCAAAATTACTCGAAAAACAAAACGTTGCTTTCGATATCGCTGCATACCGCTCGGCGCCTCCAGGCTTACGCATTTGGGGAGGCGCCACTGTTGAAACTAGTGATATAGAAGCACTACTTCCTTGGTTAGACTGGGGTTTTGCAACAGTCAAAAATGAAATGAAGTAATAAAATGTTTTAAAAGTATCCAACAATTGTCATGCTGAACGTAGTGAAGCATTTGGTGTATAGGTGTAAAACATAGATTCTAGCCTTCGGCAAATGCTACCCTACGGGAAAACTGCGTTTACGCATTACGCTGCACTCAGAATGACAATTTTTGACTTCTCAAATATATTCTAAGTATCAATACTTAAAATATTCATAGGTATTATCTATAGATATGGCTACTATTAATAATACTTTGTGAAGCGTTTTGATCCCCCCAACCCCCTTAATAAGGGGGGCTAAGATTAGTTCGCGTATGATAGTAAAAGGGTAAGATTATTGTTTATTTTCTCCTGAACGAAATATATTAGATGCGGTAACCGAAAAGTTAGTACTGGCGCCTGCTGGACTGATATGAAAAAATACCAAGCTAATAACCAGAATGCTTATTAAAATGAATCGTAACGAATGAATAAAGTTAAATGAGCAATTCATACTAAAGCCATCAGCTACAGTTAATGGTTTGTTGGGTTCCGTTCCTCCACCCAACTTACACTTATATATATTGTTGTAGGGGCACAGCAATGCTGCACCCCTACTAATGTTTTATTAAAACTGAATGACAATGAGCCTAATTTATAAGCAAGTATTAATATTCGTATTTAATACAAGCGCACAACTCACTCAACACTCAGCACTATTAACTATTTCCAGGCTTTATCTGCTTGCGACAACACATAACTTGCGACGTTAGCAATTTGCTCTGGTTTCAAGCGACCCCCAAAGGCAGGCATCGCATTTTTTCCCTTTGTAACTTGGGTGATGATTGCTTCTTCTGAGTACATATTGTACTTTTCTAAAGCATCTTTTTGTAGAGTTTTTTGCGCGTTAACCAAGTTTTTACCACCTGCGTGACAAGAAGCGCAGTTCGCACTGAAAATTTTTCCTCCAGCCACAGCATCACCATCAGCTAATGCAGGGCGACTGAAGGCAAAGGTGAAAAGTGCTACACTTAGCAGCAATACTGATACAATTCTTTTCATTAAGTGTTCCCTCTGTAACAATGATGGGTAAGTGCTATATCCTCATAATATTCTCTTGTTCACGGCTTTTATAGTCAAACGACAGCCTGTCATACTTCGCAAAAACCTTTACAATTCTTGATTTTCAGTAAAATTTTATTACTTTGTTTTTGAATCTCTTGACATCTAAAATAAAGATTGAACAAGAAAGATTAAGAAGTGTAAAATAAAATACACAGGTTAACAAGTTGAGGTGCCTTCGTTTGATAGGGTGGCAAGGTGGTTAATAGCGGCACCTGTGACTCGACAAATTCGCCATTCGCCCAAAATTTCGGCGCCGATGCGACGGTAAAATTGAATCGCAGGTTCGTTCCAATCTAAAACGCTCCATTCCAGGCGCCCATAATTACGTTCTAAAGCGATTTGTGCAAGTTTACTTATAAGTGATTTACCAATACCTTGGCGCCGATATTCGGGAAGAACAAAAAGGTCTTCGAGATAAATACCAGGTTTAGTAAGAAACGTTGAATAGTTATAAAGAAATAAAGCATAGCCGACAGCTTTGCCATCACATTCCGCTAAAATGGTTTCAGCAAATTTATGCATACCAAAAAGATGCTCTTTTAGTGCAAGAGCATCTCCAGTTACAGCGTATGTTAGTTTTTCGTATTCCGCTAAAGCTTGGATAAGAGAAAAAATTGCTTCGCAATCTTCGGGTTGTGCAGAACGTATAGTTACATCGCTATGTAAAGTCATAGTATTTTAGATTTTGGATTCCAACTTAGTTCAATCCAAAATCATAAACGAAAAGCGACATATATTATATCAGCCAACCTTTTAAGCGTTTAGCGATATGTGGGCGCCGAAGTTTTCGCATTGCTTTACTTTGAATTTGACGAACACGTTCGCGAGAAAGATTGAACATATTGCCAACTTCTTCTAAAGTACATGGCTCACTCGTTGTTAAACCATAGCGCAATGAGATTACATCTTTTTCACGCGGTGTCAATACATCAGCCAAAACTTCCCATATCTCCTGACGCATCATGCTTTCGTTCATTTTTGCTTCAGGAGACTGATTATCTTCATCTTCTAATAAATCCATCAATTCGGTATCTTCTTCTTTACCGACACGATGGTTGAGGGAAAGCGCTTGACGACGTAATTGTTGAAGCTGACGCAGCTGAGATGGAGGTATTTCTAATATGGCAGCAAGTTCTACTTCGTTGGGGTTACGTCCAAGCTGCTGTTTGAGTTCGCGTTGCGCTTTTTTGAGCTTGTTCAGCTTTTCGACAATGTGAATTGGCAAACGAATTGTGCGCGCGTCATTTGCTATAGCACGAGTAATAGCTTGACGTATCCACCAATACGCGTAAGTTGAAAATTTATATCCTTTATCTGGGTCAAACTTTTCTGTCGCACGGTTCAAACCCATTGCTCCTTCCTGTATCAAATCCAGAAAAGGAACTCCACGATTTAAATATCGTTTTGCTATTGATACTACTAAACGCAAATTCGAGCGAATCATTTTGCGTTTAGCAACTCTACCTTGATATAAGCGACTTTCTAATTGTCTTTCTGTCAAATCTAACTGCGCTGCAACTTGTGCCTTAGTTACAGGTTGCTCTGACTTCTCTTGTAATGATGCTTGTATTTCTCGAACTTCTTCTAAAAATCTGACTCGTCTTGCTAACTCGACCTCTTCATCCGGTTTTAGCAACGGGTAACGTGCCATTTCTTTAAAGAAAGCTCCGACTGCATCATCATGTTCGGTTTTGTTATATCCAGAAGGACGAGCTGCTCCCATCTGGTCACCGTCACGTTCATCATTGTCGGCAATCAAAGCTTCGTCGGCTACTTGTTCTAAAATATCGAGCGTTGGTTCTTCAATATCAGTAGCACTTTCGATAATCTCGATTGTTTCCAATTCTGCAATATTCATAGGTTTATGTGAGGAATGGTTGCTTCCGATTGGTACATAACTTTTGCGCTTTACTGCATTTATGCAATACGTAGATTGGAGTATCCAGGTATTGCTATCTCGCTAAAAAAACTTAGTAGTAGTAAGTGCGCCTGGTTTATTTTCTCAAACAGATGCTTTGGCTAAAAGTTAATTATTAGCGTCCTTTTAGGCACTAGTTCTAGATTTTACACTATAACTAGTCAATTTACTACGTAAGTTGTTTTGACTTAGGTCAAGTTGTATTCAGAGCTTACGCTTTGGGTGATTTGAACGCGAACTGTTAATTTTTTTAAATCAACGCTTGCAGGTTGTAAACGTTGTGGTGTATCCAAATTTATTTGTAGTTTTTTTTCAATTTTGCTTCTAATTCATCAAATACGTTAAATCCTCCTCAATCTAAATTGCATACACTTAACACAAAAATACCTTGCCACTCCTCAATGCTTAAATTTTTCTATAATTATTTGAATAACTATGAGTTTATGCTTTGTGGCTCCAAAGATACACAGTTTTGTATCCTGTGCTTCTCTGATGATTTTTAACTTGCTGCCATGTGACAGTTTAAACTTTGGCATTCAGAGTGACTAGATAAAAGCTTCTCATATCGTAATAAGGTTGAATATCTACCGATGGAGGGAAAAGATGCTATTACTTATTTAGTATATGGAGAAAAAATAATCTAAGCAATTACGAGCATTATTGTGTTATTTTATCTGCGTCTAAATAAGTATGAATAAGTAATGGCGGCGATGCAATTAATAACGGAGAGCTTAAGCAATTCACTTGTATAGGAAACTTATCAAGTAATATGACAAGCGAAAGTATTGATAACTACAATTTTTAATGATTTAGTTAATGGTTAACGGTCAGGTCAAAAAAGCGAAAAGCGGAAAGGGGAGAGGGGCAAGGGGGAATCATCTAGAAGGATATGAGATTTGGGATTATAATTCATTGATAAATAGATAATATATATGTACACCACAAGCATTGCTAGTCCAACCATGTTGAAGGTTGCCGAAGTCGGGGGAAGATACCATACCGTTACGCAACGTTTGGTAGAAGTTTTGGTAGATATTCCACCGGAGTTGGTTCAATTTGCAACGAAGGACGGACACAAACTCTACCCATATTTCATACCAACCGAGTTGGATATTAAACCCGGTGATATTTTGAGCGTACCATTCGGCGCCTCTGTTGTAGGTGGCATCGCAATACGTTTAATTAATACACCTCCATTACAGTTAGAAGTTAACAAAATCAAGCAAGTTGAAGATGTTGTTCATAAAGATTTCTTCCAAGAAAGTTATTGGAAGCTGATGGAGCGGGTATCACAATATTATTACACACCCTTAATTCAGGTGATTCGGGCTGCACTCCCACCTAAACTGCTTGCTAAATCACAGCGTCGTGTCCGTTTAACCGTTGCAGGCGCCGCAGTTTCAACTTTAACAAATTCCGTCGAAGAACAATCTCAGCTATTATTTCAGAAATTTAGTCAAGCTAAAAAAAAGGGTTTTTCTTTAGAATCTTATATTGTATTACTCTTATTTTATTTACAAAACTTAATTGACAGTGAATATTTAATATCGATTTTTTGCTTATTGATATTCCGGAACTCAACGAAGCAAGTGCATAATGTCACATTCAATAAAATTTTAAGAATTCTGCAAGAGCAAACGGAAGGAGATTACAGCTTAGTTTTCTTGCAACGACAAGTTCAGGGAGCAACTCGTGCTGTTCGCGAACTTGCCAAGTTAGGTTTAGTCGAAAAATACATAGAACAAGCAAGAACCGTTCGTCCTAAATTACAAAAAGCTGTCATTTTAACTGCTTACTCCTTTACGGGTGATATTACCACTCGTCAGCGCGAAGTTTTGGAAGTGTTACGACGACGTGGTGGTGAAATATGGTTGGCTGAATTGTTACAAATAACCGGCGCCGCTGCAACGACCATAAAATCTTTATCGAATAAAGGCTATATAGTTATTGAAGAAAGGGAACAGTTACGAAGCGAAAGCGATGAAAATGCAGGCAGCTTAACAGGAACAGACACAGCAAAAACCCTCACACACGACCAAACTCAAGCGCTGTCACAAATTCGAGCCAGCCTTACTGGAACTATTTTGCTACACGGAGTAACAGGTTCAGGAAAAACCGAAGTTTACCTGCAAGCGATAGCACCTTTGCTCGAAAATGGAAAATCTGCTCTTGTATTAGTTCCTGAAATCGGGCTAACACCTCAACTTACTGATAGATTTCGCGCCCGTTTTGGTCGCAAAGTTAGCGTTTATCATAGTGGACTCAGTGATGGTGAACGTTACGATACATGGCGCCAAATGTTGAACAAAGAACCACAAGTAGTAATTGGTACTCGTAGTGCTATATTTGCTCCTTTATCTAACTTGGGTTTAATTATCCTCGATGAAGAACACGATTCATCATTTAAACAAGATTTTCCCATTCCTACATACCACGCGCGTACAGTTGCTACTTGGCGTGCAGAACTCGAAAATTGTGTCTTGGTTCTAGGTTCTGCAACTCCTGCGTTAGAAACATTAATAGCTTCGCAACAGCAAAAAACTCTTTATTTATCTTTGCCCGAACGTGTGAACTCACGTCCACTTCCACCTGTAGAAATTATTGATATGCGCTCTGAGTTACAGCAGGGCAATAAATCAATGTTCAGCAGAACGCTGTCCGACGCATTAATACAACTTCAAGAAAAAAAACAACAAGGTATTTTATTCATCCACCGACGGGGACATAGTACTTTTGTTTCGTGTCGTAGTTGTGGGTATGTAATAGAGTGTCCGCATTGCGATGTATCGTTGTCGTACCATCAAACAGAGTATGGGGCGCCGCAGTTATTAAGGTGTCATTATTGTAATTATGTAACGCCACATGGGCGAAGCTGTCCACAATGTGATTCACCGAAGTTTAAATTTTTTGGTAGTGGTACGCAAAAAGTCGCACAGGAACTAGCAAGGGAGTTTCCAGAGCTACGTGTAATTCGGTTTGATAGTGATACTACAAGTAATAAAGGCGCCCATCGTAATTTGTTGACGCAATTTATTAATGGTGAAGCGGATATTTTGTTAGGCACACAAATGCTTACTAAAGGTTTAGACTTGCCACAGGTAACTTTAGTAGGAGTTGTCGCTGCTGATGGACTGTTACATTTATCTGATTATCGTGCTAGCGAACGCGCGTTTCAAACTTTAACACAGGTAGCAGGACGTGCAGGACGGGGTGAAGAACCTGGACGTGTAATTTTACAAACGTATACACCAGAACATCCGGTTATTGAAGCTGTACGTGGGCATGATTATAAAGCCTTTACTGCCATTGAATTAGAGCAACGGCAAGCACTTAATTATCCTCCGTTTGGGCGGTTAATTTTGTTACGTTTGAGTAGTGTAGATGCGGTACAAGTTGCGAATGCTTCCGAAATTATCGCGGCATTTTTGCGTGGTGGGGAAGGTTATGAGATACTTGGTCCGGCGCCTGCTAGTATTATGCGTGTAGCAAATCGGTACCGCTGGCAAATTATGGTAAAATTTCCACCTAATGCTTTGCCACAGTTACCGAACTGGGATGAAGTGCGTGAAATATGTCCTGAAGGAGTGAGTTTAACGATTGATGTTGACCCATTAAATATTATGTAGGGTGCGTGAAAGCTATTACAATTTACAACTAGATCAAATATTTAAGTGCTTTCACGCACCATCAACGTTTGTGTTGTAGATTATGGTGCGTAACGCTACATGATTCTTCGCTTGCGTTGTAGGATTGTGGAAGCGTTACGCACCCTACGTCTTATTAAATTGTAGATACATATAATGCTATTACAAGGATTTTTGCAAATCGGTTTAACGCTGTGTATTGTTGTTGCAATAACGCCGTTTCTTGGTAAGTACATAGCAAAGGTGTTTATGGGTCAGCGAACGCTTCTCGACCCAATTATGAATTCGTTAGAACGAATTATATATGTCCTAGGAGGTATTGCGCGTCGTGACGATATGACAGGTTGGCAGTATGCGCGCGCTGTGCTTTACACCAATGTATTTATGGGCGCCTTTGTATATATATTATTAATGAGTCAGCGGGCGCTACCACTAAATCCGAATAAATTTGGCGCCATGCGGTGGGATACTGCACTGCATACAACGATTTCATTTCTCACCAATACTGACCAGCAGCATTATGCAGGTGAAACAAGTTTAAGTTATTTCAGTCAAACAGCAGCTCTAACATTTTTGATGTTCACTTCTGCTGCAACTGGTTTAGCTGTTGGCATTGCTTTTATTCGTGGTTTAACTGGGAAAAAGCTAGGAAATTTTTATATAGATATAACTCGTGCAATTACACGAATATTGCTGCCACTTTCGCTGGTCGGAGCAATAGTACTGCTAACTCAAGGTGTACCACAAACATTTGCACCAACCCAAGAAGTAATAACTCTTGAAGGCGCCAGACAGTATATTGCTAGAGGACCAGTAGCATCGTTCGAGATGATTAAACAGTTGGGTGAAAACGGTGGTGGTTTCTTTGGTATTAACTCCGCACATCCATTTGAAAATCCCAATACTATATCAAATTTAATCGAAATCATAGCAATGGTATGCATTCCCAGTGCGCTGATTTATACCTATGGAGTGTTTGCCAATAATATTAAACAAGCTTGGCTACTGTACTGGATGGTACTTGTCATCTTTGTTGTGTTAGTGGGAGTAAGTGCAATTGGCGAATATCAAGGAAATCCACTTATAAATAGTAGTGTTGGACTAGAACAACCAAATTTAGAAGGTAAAGAAATACGTTTTGGTTGGGCACAAACGGCATTATGGGCGGTGCTGACTACTGCCACAATGTGCGGCGCCGTCAATGGAATGCATGACTCACTTATGCCAGCAGGTGGCTTTTCAACTTTACTAAATATGTTCTTACAAATTGTCTGGGGTGGACAAGGTACAGGAACAGCATATTTATTTATATTTTTAATCTTGACAGTGTTTGTTACAGGGTTGATGGTGGGACGTACCCCAGAATTTTTGGGACGTAAAATAGAACAGCGTGAAATTGTACTTGCAAGTCTCATACTATTAATTCATCCAATTGCCGTCTTGATCCCCAGTGCTATTACCCTTGCTTTTCCCAAGACATTGGCAGGAATTAGTAACCCAGGATTTCACGGTATTTCACAAGTAGTATATGAATACGCATCAGCGAGTGCTAATAATGGTTCAGGGCTGGAAGGCTTGAATGATAATACGTTGTGGTGGAATTTAAGCGCAGCAGTAAGCATGATAATTGGACGGTATATTCCAATTATTGCAATTTTATTACTCGCCGAAAGTATGGGGAAAAAACAACCCGTTCCCGAAACCCCAGGAACCTTGCGAACTGATACTTCACTGTTTGTAACTGTAACCGCAGGTGTTATTCTCATACTCGGAGTTTTAACATTTTTCCCCGTTCTCGCCCTAGGTCCAATCGCCGAAGGCTTTAAAATTGCCAGATAAATTATGCGTCAACGTAATCGTTCGAGTGACCGTAAAAACCCGCGTAAGCAATCGAAAGTCAATGATAAAGGGCTTTACGTGCGCGCGGTTAAAGATGCTTTTGTCAAGCTGAATCCTAAAGTAGCTATCCGTAACCCAGTAATGTTTCTGGTATGGATTGCAACATTAATTACTTTAGCCGTAACTATTGACCCAAATTTATTCGGGTCAGTCACGGGTAAAAATTTGCAGCTTTTTAATGGACTAGTTACTGTAATTCTATTTTTAACGGTGTTATTTGCTAACTTTGCCGAAGCTTTTGCAGAAGGACGCGGTAAAGCACAAGCTTCAGCACTGCGTTCTAGCAAATCTGAAACAATTGCAAAACAACTCGCACCTGATGGCAGTATTACAGAAGTTTCTTCTAGAACTTTGAAACGTGGTGATACCGTTTATGTCACAGCAGGTGATATTATTCCCGCTGACGGAGAAGTGACGATGGGGGTTGCGAGCGTTGATGAGTCGGCAATTACTGGTGAATCGGCGCCAGTTTTAAAGGAATCTGGCTCAGATATTGCCAGTTCTGTAACTGGAGGGACGCGAATTATTTCTGACGAGTTAATTATTCGTATTACTGCCGAACCTGGTAAAGGTTTTATTGACAGAATGATTGCTTTAGTAGAAGGCGCCGAACGTAGCAAAACACCTAACGAAATTGCACTAACTGTACTACTTGCTGTTCTAACACTAGTGTTTGTCTTTGTGATAGTAACACTGCCTGCGTTGGCTTATTACGTTAATAGTCCCGTTAGTGTTCCTGTATTGATAGCCTTACTTGTAGCTTTAATTCCTACCACGATTGGTGGATTGCTCAGTGCTATTGGTATTGCTGGTATGGATAGAGTTGCTCAGTTCAATGTTATTGCTACTTCTGGACGTGCAGTTGAAGCTTGTGGCGATGTTAATACTTTAGTATTAGATAAAACAGGTACTATTACACTTGGCAACCGACTGGCAGAAGAATTTATCCCTATTAACAATCATACTATTCAAGAAATAGCTCAAGTTGCATTATGGGCAAGTATATTTGATGATACGCCGGAAGGGAAATCAATAGTTCGATTAGCCGAACGTTTAGGCGCCATCATTGATTTTGACACTAGTTATTCACAAGGAGTAGAATTTTCTGCCAAAACTCGCATGAGCGGTACAAATTTACCCGATGGTAGTCAAATACGAAAAGGAGCAGTAGGAGCAATAAAAGGATTTGTACGCTCTCGTGGAGGTTATGACTCACCCGAACTAGATACAGCTTATCAACGAGTTTCATCTCAAGGAGGAACTCCGCTTGCTGTAGCTGTTGACGGCGAAATTTATGGAGTAATTTATCTCAAAGATATTGTTAAACCAGGTATTCGCGAGCGTTTTGAACAATTGCGACGTATGGGTGTGCGTACTGTAATGTTAACTGGAGATAATAGAATAACTGCTTCGGTAATTGCGCGTGAAGCTGGAGTTGATGATTTTATTGCGGAAGCAACACCCGAAGACAAAATTGAAGTTATTCAACAAGAACAAGCGCAAGGTAAGCTTGTCGCAATGACGGGAGACGGGACGAACGACGCACCAGCACTTGCACAAGCAAACGTTGGTGTCGCAATGAATACCGGGACTCAAGCTGCTAAAGAAGCAGCTAATATGGTGGACTTAGACTCAGACCCTACCAAGCTTATTGATATAGTAGGAATTGGGAAACAGTTATTAATAACACGTGGTGCCTTAACAACCTTTTCAATTGCGAATGATATCGCCAAGTATTTTGCCATTATACCTGTATTATTTGCCAGTACAAACTTACAGGGTTTAAATGTTATGCGTTTAACCAGTACAAATTCGGCAGTACTATCAGCATTGATTTATAATGCGTTGATTATTCCGGCATTAATTCCTTTAGCATTAAAAGGAGTGAAATTTAAACCATTAACAGCAAATGAATTATTACAACAAAATATATTGATTTATGGATTAGGAGGAGTGATTGCACCATTTATTGTCATTAAGTTTCTTGACGTTATTATTACTATCATAGGATTAGCATGAGCTACTTCAGTCGAAAAAAATTACCGATTATAATTTTCTTTATAACGTGCTTTAATATAGTGATTGTGCCTGTAGTTTATGCCACAACAGGTAAGTTAGAACCACGTCATACTTATGCACTTGCTGGACTTGGCATTATTACCCTTGGGTTAGTAATTTATTTATTTGATGTAATATTTCGTCCCGATAGATATTAAATAATTATGTTACAAAATATTCTTAAAGCCATTCGCATTAGCGTAATTTTATGGCTAATAACAGGTATTGTATATCCCTTACTAATTTTTGGCGTTGGACAATTACCAACGCTGCGTGAAAAAGCGAACGGTAGTATTGTTTACAATTTAGAGAACAAAGCATATGGTTCGTCTTTAATTGGTCAAGTATTTACATCCGAGCGTTACTTTCATACTCGTCCTAGCGCAGTTCGCTATAGCCAAGGCAAACAAGGTAGACCAACAGGAGTATCAGGCGCCAGCAACTTAGCTCCAAGCAATCCTGATTTACTCAAGCGTGTCGTCGATACAGCAAATCAACTACGTGATGAAAGCATATTACCCCTAGGAGACTTTATTTACACTTCTGCTTCTGGTTTAGACCCTCATATCTCTTTACGAGCAGCAAGCGCACAACTAGATCGGGTAGCAAAAGCGCGTGGTATACGACCAGAAGAAGTGATACCACTAATAAATCGCTCAACCGACAATCGATTTCTGGGTATTTTTGGCGAACCTGGTGTAAATGTTCTAAGACTCAACTATACGCTCGATTTAAATGAACGAGTTTCTAACCAGCGCCGAAATCAATAGCAAAATCCTAGAAACCGGGTTTCTTCATGATAATAACTCATATCAATGATGCATTTCATGCATAACTACTATTCGTAATCAAATGAAAGCAGCTAAGATTATAAATAAGTCCTAAGATAGAAGCTTTTTATTGCTATCTATGAATTTTAATGCAACTAGTCCATTGCTTACATGTGTTTAAAACATAATAGTTAGCTAAAGACATCATCCTTTAATTATAAAGTGATAGTATTAATTTTTACGAACAATATATTAATAAATGATTTAAATACCTAGAAAATAATTAACTGGAATTAATATAGATTTTACAGATGATTAAGCTATCTACCGTAGCAAATTGCGCTTGTCAATTAGGAAAAAAATTTTGAGTCAAATTAATTGAAAATACGTGGATTCAGCACTTCAACTCAGTTTACGTACAAGCGCCGCATGTTATTGATTTGTGTACGCAAAGCTAAATACAATTACACATTTTCTTAACAAGCTGCAACTGCAATAGGGCGTATATTTTTTATTAATCTTCTGTTAATCTTTTGTTTAAGTAACTTTTAATACAGACGCAAGTATCAAAAATTACTCATATTTATGTAAGTGACACAAATCGTTCGACCTTGGGAACTTTAAAAAGTGTTGAAGAAAGTAATAATGATAGGGGCAATTGCCCTACTGCTCCTTGGTGGGCCGCTGACGGGCAATGCCTTTGCTCAAACAGTAACCGCTGAAGATTTAAAAAAGGTGGCGGACGCCGCCGCAACCGCTCAAACAGCAGGAGATACAGCATTTATGCTTTTATCATCTGCGTTGGTGTTGTTAATGACACCTGGGTTGGCTTTCTTTTACGGTGGCTTCGTGCGATCGCGCAACGTGCTAAACACGCTGATGATGAGTTTTGTACTCATGGCGATAGTGGGAGTTACCTGGATTTTATGGGGCTATAGTTTTGCGTTTGCACCAGGTAATGCGATTATCGGTGGAGTTAAGTGGATGTTTGGCAATGTGGGACTTGATATCGCTGGATATTTGCCCCATATGGGTTATGAAGATGCTCTGAAAGCCGCTGACCCTAAATACAGTGACGTTGTGTCGTATGCGGGCACAATTCCTCATCAAGCATTCATGATTTATCAAGCCATGTTTGCCATTATTACTCCAGCGTTGATTTCTGGCGCCATTGCCGAACGGATGAGCTTTACTGCTTACTCGCTATTTGTGCTGTTGTGGTCTACATTTATTTATTCTCCACTAGCTCACATGGTTTGGGCAAAAGGTGGAATGTTAGGTGTATATGGTGGAATGGGCGCCCTTGACTTTGCAGGTGGTACAGTAGTACACATTAGTTCTGGAGTTTCGGCGTTAGTTGCAGCAATAATGCTAGGTTCGCGTAAAACATATCCACAGCGTCTTAGCCCTCCGCATAACGTCCCATTTATTTTATTAGGTGCTGGTTTATTGTGGTTTGGTTGGTTCGGTTTTAACGCTGGTAGTGCATTAACTTCCGGTTCTTTAGCAACTGCCGCTTTTGTTGCGACTAATACGGGTGCAGCAGCAGGGGCGTTAATGTGGTTAATTTTAGAAAAAGTGCTACGTGGTAAACCAACAGCAGTAGGTACAGCAACAGGTGCCGTTGCTGGTTTAGTTGGTATTACACCAGCCGCAGGATTTGTAACCCCACTAGCATCGATATTAATTGGTGGCATTACATCCTTCGTCTGCTTCTACGCAGTTAGTTATAAGCACAAAGTCGAAATCGATGACGCTTTAGATACATATCCAGTGCATGGTGTTGGTGGTACAGTTGGGGCAATTTTAACTGGTATATTTGCCACTAAAGCTGTGAACGCAGCAGGCGCTGATGGTTTATTGTACGGAAACCCCAAACAATTACTAATTCAAATTGTCGCAGTCGCCATAGCTTATGTAGTCGCAGGCGCTGGTACTTGGGTTATTCTCAAAATTGTTGAAGCTACCGTTGGTCTGCGAGTCAAAGAAGAAGCAGAATACCAAGGTATTGATATCAACGAACACGGAGAAGAAGGTTACAACGAAGAATTTGGAGAACGGGTATCGATTGGAAATAAGTAGGGTGCGTGAAAGCGATTAAAATCTTCAATAAAACGAAAAATTGATCTGCTTTCACGCACCTTACCCAGTAGGCTTTCAACCGAATCTCTAGGTTTTCTTATAAATACAGGCGCCAAAAGTGGACATAGGCGATTACAATGCATACCATCTGTAACTCACTCGGTCAATGCAGCACGTGTCCACCTCCGCTAAATCCTTTCCAATTTGGGCTTTCTTCTCGCTGTTAACCAATGGCGTACTAGCCTTGGCGGTTATCTTGTTGTTTTTACGACAGCAGGGTATGACCGCCCTTTTTCGTAGAGCGACTCCTGTCACACAAAACATCGAAGCATTACCAAATACGGCGCCAAAACTGGGTGAGCGTCATCAACTTAGTTATACTCAGTGGGTAGATATTTTAAAACGTGAAGCCGAAGTAGCAGCAAATAAGCGTCCACAGCGTTTAACAGTATTAGCTGGTGACTCTTTGTCTTTATGGTTCCCACAAGAATTATTACCAGAAGAACGCACTTGGCTCAATCAAGGTATTTCTGGCGAAACTAGTACTGGACTACTAAAGCGTTTAAATTTATTCAACCAGACCAAGCCAGAAACAATTTTTGTAATGATTGGCATCAACGACTTAATTCGAGGAGTTGAAGATAGCAAAATATTAGATAATTACCGTCGAATAGTAACTACCTTGCGTGCATCACACCCCAAGTCACAAATCGTTATTCAGTCAATATTGCCGCATGGTGGAGAAGAAGCAACTTGGGAGGGAAAACAAAAGCTGTTAGCAATTCCCAACAATAGAATTAGCGAACTTAATCAGCAATTACAGAATATTGCCACAAAAGAAGGTATAAAATATTTGGATTTGCAACCGTTATTTGCTGATAGTCAAGGAAATCTACGTTCCGACTTCAGCACAGACGGGTTACATTTAAGTCCACAAGGCTACTTAGTATGGCGTTCAGCATTACAGTTATACAGCGAAATAGAATTAAAGCAACAACCATCTGCTCAATAGCAATTCCTCATGTCGTCAACTAAGCGCGACAATATATATAGTAAATTTTGAAGATTTTTGAAGTAAATATCAATGGATACTAAAGCATTTAAACGTTCACTACAACATTCTGAAAACTATCACCGTCGTAGCTTCGGTCATCAAGAAGAGGTTGCCGCCGAGTTACAATCGGAGTACCAAAGCGATTTAATACAAGAAATTCGCAATAACAATTACAATTTGAAGCGGGCGGATGTAACAATTCGTTTAGCTCAAGCATTTGGGTTTTGTTGGGGAGTAGAGCGTGCAGTTGCGATGGCATATGAAACACGCAAGCATTTTCCGACAGAGCAAATTTGGATTACCAATGAAATTATTCATAACCCTTCGGTAAACCAACGTTTGCGCGAAATGCAAGTTAAATTTATTACCTTAGAAGCTGGGCAAAAAGACTTTTCGGTCGTAGAAAGTGGTGATGTTGTAATATTGCCTGCATTCGGCGCCAGTGTTCAAGAAATGCAGTTACTTAACGAGAAAGGTTGTAAAATAGTTGACACAACCTGTCCGTGGGTTTCTAAAGTATGGAACACCGTAGAAAAGCATAAAAAAGGTGACTTTACATCAATCATTCACGGCAAATACAATCACGAAGAAACTGTAGCCACAAGTTCATTTGCAGGCAAATATTTGATTGTATTAAATTTACAGCAAGCTGAATATGTCACCAACTATATATTAAATGGTGGTGATAGAAATGAGTTTATGGCAAAATTCAGCAAAGCTTGTTCAGCAGGATTTGACCCAGAGGTAGATTTAGAACGAGTTGGTATTGCCAATCAAACTACCATGCTTAAAGGAGAAACCGAGCAAATAGGCAAATTATTCGAGCGGACGATGATGCAAAAATACGGGCCGCAAGAATTAAACGACCATTTCCAAAGTTTTAATACAATTTGTGACGCAACTCAAGAACGTCAAGATGCGATGTTCGAGTTAGTTGATGAAAAACTTGATTTAATGATAGTAATTGGTGGATTTAATTCATCGAATACAACTCACCTTCAAGAAATTGCCGTTGAACGCACAATTCCTTCATACCATATTGATTGTGTCGAACGTATTAAATCACGTAATGCCATCGAACACCGTGAGTTAAACGGGCAATTGAAAATTACAGAAAATTGGTTGCCCGATGGAAAAATTGTCGTTGGTGTAACCAGCGGTGCCTCAACTCCTGATAAAGTAGTTGAAGATGTAATTAAAAAAATCTTTGAACTTAAAGCAGCTGCTGTAGTTTAATACGTAGGTTGGGTGTAGCGACAGCGTAACCCAACATAATATAAACTTCCTAACCAAGCAGGATTGAGAAGGTTAAACCATATATGGATACCTTATTACGGCAACTAGTAAACCGACAAGAAAAACGTCCTTTCCACGAAACCGCAACTGCTTCTGAATGGGTAACAGCTTTTCAGGAATGGGCAGCAAGTCACCGTCATAACGCTCCTCCGCTTTCAGATTATGCGGTAAGCAGGGAAAGTATGTATGAAGATGAAAATTTTCAAAATAAAGATAGGTGGGCGCCACTTAACCCACCCTTACAGATGTACACCAGCCCAAGCACCATCAAAAGACGACCCATCAGGGAATGCCACAGATGGACGAACTTTTTCGTATAAATCAGGATACTTACTTGCGAGTTCCGCTTCGGTTAAATTTGCACTCAGTACTGTACCATCTTCTGACTTTACAGAGTACTTGAGTCCCGAAACTTGATTCTTGATTAGAACTATTTTGTCTCGCATTTGCAACTTTGTGACTACTGCTTCGTTTTTATCATCCGCGCGCGTTGCAGATGCAAAGAAGGTACTAAATACTACAAGTAATAAAACTCCTACTGGTGTTTTACGCATGGTAATCCTCCATTATTAAATTTAAAGTTGTGCTTTTACCTTAGCATTTTTCATTTCCTATGCTTATGCAGTACTGTTTCCAAATGAACTGTTTTGATTTGCCCTTTTTCGTAGGCGCTAAATCTATTCTCTGCTTCAATTGACCAAAGTTTGTCAATTGCAAGGTCTGGCTGGACTAAATTATTTAAAATAAAATCAACAATCAATAATTTTTCTGCGGTAGAAAGCATTTCAATCTGAGAAAATATCTGACTGTTTATGTCTGTTATAACTTGACTTTAATTTATTATTCCTTTACTGTAAATTAATATAATATGTTGGGTTCCGCACTCGCTGACACCCAACCTACTGGGCATAGAGAAGAACAGGCAGGATGCCTGTTCCACAAGAGTTTATAAAAAGGTTAGTTTATTAACCACCCCATAGGACTTTCATTGACCGCGCGATATTAGTTGGCTGCATGGAGTCCATTGCTGCTGTTGGCTCGTAACCGCAATGCACCATACAGTCGGCGCATTTGGGATTGCCGCTCGCACGACCGTATTTACTCCAGTCGGTTTCATCAAGGAGTTCTTTGAAGGTTTGGTAATGTCCTTCGTTGAGTAGGTAACAAGGTTTTTGCCATCCTAGTACGCTGTAACATGGCATTCCCCAAGGTGTACATTCATAGTCTTTGTCACCTGTGAGAAAATCTAGGAACAGTGGGTTGTTATTAAAACTCCAGTTCTTTTGACCTGCTTTCCAAGGCGCCAATATTTTACGGAATAATGCGCGTGTTTGTTCGCGTTTGAGAAAATGGTCTTGGTCGGGCGCCCATTCATACCCATATCCTGGGGAAATAGTCATTCCATCTACACCCAAAGATGTAACGAAATCGAAGAATTCCTGCATTTCTGATGGTTCAGTACCTTCAAATATTGTTGTATTTATTGCTACTTGAAATCCTCTTGCTTTTGCTGCACGAATTGCTTTCACCGCAGTATCAAATACGCCTTTACGGTCAACACATTTATCGTGTAAATCGCGCATTCCATCGAGGTGAACAGAAAATGTTAGATATGGTGAAGGTGTAAATTTATCTAGGCTTTTTTCTAGTAATATTCCATTTGTACATAGATAAATAAATTTCTTGCGTGCTACTAGTCCCCGCACAATTTCATCAATTTGCGGATGTAACAAAGGTTCCCCACCTGGTATTGAGACAACAGGGGCGCCGCATTCTTCAACAGCCGCAAAGCATTGTTCTGGTGTTAAATTTTGCTTGAGTATTTCAGCAGGATGCTGGATTTTACCGCATCCAGAACACGCTAAGTTGCACCTAAATAGCGGCTCGAGCATCAACACAAGTGGAAAACGTTTGCGTCCTTTGATACGTTGCGCGACTAGATATTTACCGATTTCTATCGCTTGCATTAAGTTAATTGACATTTTTCACTCCTCGGTAAGTTTATATATCAAAGCATTACTAAGCAATGTAAGTAAAGAAAACAGTATTTGTTTTAATTTTTTTCTACATATCCATGAGATACAAACCATTCGACTGCATCTTTGAGGGCAATGTATACAGGAGTTTGAGGCAAACCAAGTTCACGCACAGCTTTTGATGCATCGTAGTACATCGTGTGTTGTGCCATCTTGACTCCATCTACAGGTATTGATGGTGTTTTGCCTAAGCGTGTGAGAATCTTTTCATCCACCCAAGCCACACTATAAGGAATCCAGGCTGGTATAGTACGATTTGGTGCGGGTAAATTTGTAATTTGTGCCAGGTGGTCAAGAATTTGCTTGAGTGTAAGATTTTCGTTTCCCAGAATATAACGCTCTCCTGATTTTCCTTTGTGAAGTGCAAGTAAATGTCCCCAAGCAACATCACGCACGTCAATAAGATTTAAACCTGTGTTAATGTAAGCAGGCATTTTTCGACGCAAAAACCGCAATATAATATCGTGTCCAGTTGGAGTTGGTTTTATATCCATTGGACCAATAGGAGTGCTAGGATTCACGATTACCACATCTTGACCCGCAGCAGCAGCGCTAACAGCTTCTTGTTCCGACCAGTATTTAGACTTTTTATATTCACCAACAAGGTCTTCAACTGGACTTTGGTGAGTTTCATCTACAGCAGTTTCTCCTGTACCAATTGCTGCAACCGAACTTGTATATATTGTCCGTTTGACACCTGCTCGATTTGCAGCAGCTAAAATATTGCGCGTCCCCAGCACATTATTTTGATACAGTAACTCTTTATCTTTTTGCCACAGCGAATAATGAGCAGCTACATGAAACAAATACTGACAACCCACCATTCGCTGCCAAAGGTCAGGACTATTTAAATCACCTTTGATTATTTCAAGGTTGTGAATATTTTTTAAATTACTCAGGTTACTGTTAGCACGTGCTAGCGCATAAACAAAATACCCTTGCTGAACTAGCAAGCGCACTAAGTTGGCGCCAACAAAACCTGTACCACCCGTGACGAAAACTTTATGCATTGTTTAGTCAATGATTAATTTTGATTAAATTGTTTGCGCTTAAACCAGTCGTCAAGAATTGCGTATAGAACGGGGACAACAATTAAGCTTAGTAGCGTAGAACTAATTAAACCACCAGCAATAGCGACTGCCATTGGTGAACGTAATTCGGAACCGGCGCCAATACCCAGTGCAATTGGTACCATACCTAAAATAGTAGCAACGGTAGTCATGATAATCGGTCGAAATCTAACTGGTCCAGCTTCAAGAATGGCAGATGTTCTTTCGGCGCCCTCACGTCGCAGTTGGTTAATATAATCAACGAGTAAAATAGCGTTCTTGTTGCTAATACCCAATAAGAAAACAAAGCCAATCAGCGAAATCATACCAAAGTCGCTTTTAGTAATAAGTAGCGCAATTACGGCTCCAACAAGCGCTAGGGGTAATGAAATACCAATTACTAATGGGTCTTGCCAACCTCCAAACAAGCAAACCAGCACGATAATAATACATAGTGCTGATAGAAGTAGTGTTGAAGTAAAACTGCCGAGAACTTCGTTCTGACGCGCCGAGTCTCCTCCTAAATCTAATTTGATGTCTTTTGGTATTATAGTTTTGGCCGACTCGACTAGTTTATCAGTGGCATCACCTAGTGATAAATCTTTACCTAAATTAGCGCTAATATAAGCTACACGTTGGTTATTAAGTCGTTCTATTTGAAAAATGTCAGCAGTATCATCAGTATTACCTTCACCTGTATAAGTTACATCCACAAATCCTGGTATTTTTTTAAGACGCTGTGCGATAGATGCTGCTGAAGAATAAAGACTTTTAAGGTTTTGACCTTGTAGTGCGACAGTCAGGGGTTTTTGCGAACCCGTATCAACAAATTGAATGTCCTCAACGCTAATCGTAACATCGGCAAGTTTTGGTAAGCGCGCGCGCACCTGTTCTTGAATGTCGGCAGTTTTAATTTGTCGATTTTCTTTGAGTTTGACATAAAGTGTACCTTTGTTTGGTTCACCTTCACGCGAACCTACGGTAGTAAATATAGTTTCAACATCGGGTGTTTTTACAGCTGCTTCGAGTTTCTTGGCTATTTCCAACGAATAAGTCAAGGGGTCAATAGATGTATTTGCGCTTGATATTGCTAATGATGACGTATCTCCTGGAGTTAAAAAACTTCCCAAAGCATCTTGTGCCGCTTGTTTACTTTGCTCTATTAGTTTAGTTAACGATACTGTATACGTAACATTAAATTCCCCTCTGTCAAGTTTGGGAATAAATCCTTTAGGAATAATAGGAATGATTGCTATTCCAATTACAAAACTCAACACCGCCAACCCCATTACTATTTTGCGATGATTGAGTGACCACCGCAATAAATCTTGATAGCGCTGGGCAAAATAACCCCAGCTTTTATTCTCATTATGTGCAGCACGGCGCCTAGAGTTTGCTTTAATCCAGTAAATTGCTAATACAGGTGAAAGTGTACGTGCGACCAACAACGAAGTTAGCATTGCTGCTGATACTGTAATTCCAAACGGTTTAAAAAATTGACCGACAACTCCACCCATCAAACCAATGGGCAGAAAAACTGCTACAGCGGTTAGCGTCGCTGCGGTAACAGTCACTCCAATTTCAGAAGTGGCTGTAAATGCTGCTTGGCGAGGAGTTTCACCTTTATCAATGTGGCGCATAATATTTTCCACATCAACAATTGCGTCGTCAATGATACTACCAATTACCAGTGCAAGTGCGAGCAGCGTAATTGTTTCTAAGTTAAAGCCAAACAATTTCATTACAATAAACGTTCCCAGCAATGACATTGGAATTGCAAGTGCAGAAATTAACGTTGCTGACCAACTTCTCAAAAAAGGATAAATTACAACTACCGATAGAACAATTGCTTCAATCAACGACTCAATTGTCGCATGAGTCGCTCTGCGAATAAACTCTGCTTGCGTTGATGCTAAATTAAGTTTGACATCTGGTAAATTTGTTCGCAGTCTTGAGACTTCTTGCTCAACTCTACTAACGACCTCTAGCGTATTGGCATCACCACGTTTAATAACTTGGAACGCAAGCGCATCTTTACCATTGAATCTTATCTTAGTGGCGCCGCTACTTGGTTGAGTTACAGGTTGGGGTAAATCTGGAGTAGCTTCTCCTAACAAAACAACTTTGAGAACCCCTGGCAGTTTAGATACAGATGGAACTATTTTATCTTTGGTTTGTTTTGCTAAATCATTTAAAGAAAGCTTTGAACTCTCTACAGCATAACTAATTGCAGCTGATTCATTAAGATTAAACGGAATTACCTGATATTGAGAACCATGAATCAGCTTAACCTGCTTTACAGCATTATCAACAGCGAGTCTAGACCCCTCTAAATCTGTTCCCACCGCAAACGCAACACTAACAACTGCTTGTCCTGGATAAGTTGACGAACGGATATCATCTATATTTTCCAGTGACGTTATACGCTGCTCAATAATCTTAGTTAACTTAGCTTCCGTATCTTCTGCGGTAGTTAGGGGTGCATTAGCATTCACCACCACCACAGGAAAAGTAATATCTGGGAATAAAGCGTACTTCAGCGAACTAAACGCCAAAATTCCAGCTACCATCACAGCAAGCCAAAACGATAACGTTAACCAAGAATTCTGAATCGCCACCCTAGATATATTAAAATGGTCGCGCGCCGATTTCGGATGCTTCACTTTTACCATCGTTGACTGGAGTTGCCACTAATTCTTGATTTTAAAACTAATTTCTAACTTCGGTATACAAGCAACGCCAAAACAGCTCGTAATAAGCACTTCAGTGCTTAACACAACTTAATACTACTTAACAATTCTCAACCCTAAACACATAAACAGCCGCAAAAATTTTGGGAAGACTACTAATAGTAACACCTAGCAATACATTTCCAAAATGTATATATATCGTACACTTACACCAGAGCAAAAAGCCGAACTAGTTCAACAGCGCTTAAGTCGCGGTTACCCTCCTCACTCCCCACCACACACCATACGCGACCAAGAACTATACTTTATTACAGCAGCTTGCTACGAACATAAACATCATATGTCCACAGAAGCAAGGCGCCAGGAACTACTTGATTTACTGATTTACTATTTGAGGAACTTATAAATAATGGCGTAGAAATTTTGGCTTGGGTTGTATTGCCAAATCACTACCATATTTTAGTCCATGTAGAAAACTTTGATGTAGTAGGCAAGTCGTTACGCATTGTTCATGGTAGAACTTCTCGTTTTTGGAATCTTGCGGATAATACTACTGGACGAAAAGTTTGGTACTCTTACTTTGACCGCGATTCGTTCTGAACGTCAATACTATGCGACAATTAATTATATCCATAACAATCTTGTTAAGCATGGTTGGGCTGAATCTAATTTTGATTGGAATCAAAGCAGCATCAATTGGTATTTGCAGGAGTATGGGAAGGAATGGCTGTTAGATTGTTGTGTTAAGTATTATGTGGAAAATTTTGGTGCGGGTTGGAATGATTAGATGATGGTGTTTGTTATGGGTGGAAGCACTGAAGTGCTTATTACGAGCTGCATGGGGGTTTTCGTTTTTGTTCCACAAGGCGCCGAATATAAAGCTGTGTGTAACGGTTTAAAGCGTGTTAATAAGACAAGTTCACAGGTTATATCTATTCCAGTAGGCGGTAAAGCTGTAACTAAATATTTACAAGAATGGTATAACTCTGTAAATTTACTTAAAGATTCTCAGCCATATGCATTGGTAATGGGTTTATGTGGAAGTTTAAAGCCTGATTACGATGTGGGGGATGTTGTGCTTTATGAATCTTGTATTTATCAAGATCAAGTTTTATACTGTGATAATGATTATAGAAATCAATTAAAATTATGCTTGAAACAGAAAGTATCGATAGTTAAGGCGTTAACTAGTGATAGTGTTGTTTTTTCCAAGGATGAGAAGATTTCATTGGGAAAATCAGGCGCCTCTGTCGTTGACATGGAAGGTTTTAGTGCGCTGGAATTTTTGAGTTCGGTTGGTTTCAAAGTGGGAATGTTAAGGGTAGTCAGCGATGGGTGTAAACATAATTTGCCTAATTTAAATTCGGCTTTTAGTCCGGAAGGCGCCCTTTTACCTTTACCATTGGCTTTAGGGATGTTACGTCAACCCATCGCTGCTAGTCGTTTAATATATGGCTCTTTACAAGGATTAAAGGTTTTAGAGAATGTGACAAGAGATTTAGATTTTTATATTTCATAAACTCTGCCTTTCCAGGCGCCTCCCCGTCCTTGCCAATGGCGCAAGGCTGAATCTATAGTCATTAGAGTGTATAAAAATGCTATTAGGGGTAAGCAAAAAGCATAAATAGGTGAGCATTCGTAGAAGCGAATTGTTGGGTAGTAGGCTAGAGCCATTAGTAACCACCCTAGTAAACCCAATCCTGCAATTAACCAGTTATTCGTTACTAAACCAAATATTAACGCTATTGGTGAAATTAAATACACTAAAGTCATTCCCAATAAAGTACCAGTTAGTAATATTGGCGAGTAATTAAGTTGAGTATAAGCAGTCCTCGCTACCATATCCCAAATTGTATCTAAGGAATTATACTCGCGTAAGCTGTGCATTAAAGAACTTAACCCTAACCAAATAGGATGGTTTTGTGCTGATTTTACGGCGCCTGCTAATGCACAATCATCAATTAGAGCTTGTTTGACAGCTTGAATTCCACCAATGCGTTCTAGTGCGTCACGACGAATTAATATACAACCACCAGCAGCGGCAGCAGTAGATTTATTAGGGTCGTTTACCCAACGGAAAGGATAAAGTTTTTGGAAAAAGAATACAAACGCTGGTATTAATAATCTTTCCCAAAAGCTTTCGCATCGTAATCGTACCATTACAGAAGCAAGGTCTAAGTTTTGTTGAACTGCTTTTGTAACAAGTCTGTTGAGATTGCTGAAATCATGCTCAATATCTGCATCTGCCAAAAGATAGTAATCTGGGTTAAATGTGCTAGCTTTGCGAATTCCCTGTTCAACTGCCCAGAGTTTACCTGACCAACCCGGCGCCAGTGGCAAAGCATTAATTATATGTAAATGTTGAGTTTTATTAAGATTTTGAGCAGTTTTCAACGCTACGGATGCTGTACCATCGCAGCTGTTGTCATCGACTAAAACAATATTAAATGTGCCTGAGTAGTCTTGACAAAGTATAGATTTTAAGGTTTTCCCTAATAAATCAGCTTCATTACGCGCGGGAATTACAGCGCAAACTGTAGGGTGACAATCCCCTATGCTCATATCCTCTATGACTTCTGACACCTGCCAGAAGGCGCCTCGAAAAATCAGTAATCCTATCCAAATCAAAACTGGTAAAAATGTAACAACCAATTCAATAAGTGTCATAGTACCCTTGCTTATCACTGCTTTTACATGGGAGAATACGTTTTCTCTCTGGTTAGAGATAGCACTTGCATCTTTCATTGCCGCATCCATACTATTGTTAAGTCTGAGTAGTACTTCATGCAAATTCAAAATCGGGTTACTTTATCAAAAGTCCCTTACTCAATTGCAGCGAGTCAAAATTATCTTTTATCGATTCAATACCCAGATGGCTACTGGTGGGCTGAATTAGAATCTAATGTCACTATAACTGCGGAGGTCGTCCTCCTTCATAAGATTTGGGGTACCGATAACTATCGACCCCTACATAAAATTGAAAAATATCTCCGTTCCCAACAACGTCCTAATGGTAGCTGGGAACTTTTTTATGGTGATGGTGGAGATTTAAGCACCTCCGTAGAAGCTTATATGGCGCTGAAATTATTGGGGGTTCCAGAAACTGACCCAGTATTAAAGTTAGCGCGCGATTTTATTTTAAGGTTAGGCGGCATCAGCAAAACGCGAGTTTTTACCAAGCTACATCTAGCATTAATTGGCTGTTATAGCTGGCGTGGTATTCCTTCGCTACCTCCTTGGGTAATGTTACTCCCAAATAATTTCATATTTAATATCTATGAAATGTCAAGTTGGGCACGCTCTAGTACAGTGCCTTTACTGATTGTGACAGACAAAAAACCTGTGTACGTTACCAATCCTGGTATTAGCCTTAATGAGCTATATACAGAAGGTATAGATAATGTTAAGTATGAGTTACCGCGTAGCAATGATTGGACTGATATCTTTTTAGTGGCGGATGAAGCTTTTAAACTTGGCGAAAGTTTGGGTTTAGTACCGTTCCGCGAAGAGGGTATTCAAGCTGCGGAAAGGTGGGTTTTAGAACGTCAGGAAGTTACAGGTGACTGGGGTGGAATTATTCCAGCAATGCTCAATTCACTTTTGGCGTTGCGTGCGTTGAATTATGATGTTAACGACCCAATAGTCGTGCGTGGTTTCAAAGCGCTTGATAATTTTGCAATAGAAACTGCCGATAGTTATCGTGTACAACCTTGTGTTTCGCCAGTTTGGGATACTGCTTGGGTAATACGCGCGCTGATTGAGTCAGGTTTAGAGCCAGACCATCCAGATATTGTAAGTGCAGGTGAATGGTTACTTTCTAAGCAAATTTTGGAATATGGTGATTGGGCAGTTAAAAATCGCCAAGGTAAACCAGGCGCCTGGGCATTTGAATTCGATAATAAGTTCTATCCTGATGTAGATGACACAGCAGTCGTTGTCATGTCATTAGCACTAGCAAAGCTCCCCAATGAGAAACAAAAAACAGCAGCAATGATGCGGGCTATTGATTGGGTGACAACAATGCAGTGTAAACAAGGTGGTTGGGCGGCATTTGATCTTAATAATGATGCTGATTGGCTCAATATGATTCCTTATGGCGACCTCAAAGCCATGATAGACCCCAACACAGCAGATGTAACCGCGCGCGTTTTAGAAATGCTTGGTTGCTGCGATTTGTCAATCAATCAACATGACTTTGACCGTGCGCTTGATTATTTACTCAAAGAACAAGAAGCCGAAGGTTGTTGGTTTGGTCGTTGGGGAGTTAATTACATTTATGGTACTAGCAGCGCTCTTTGTGCTTTAGCTAGTATGGCGCCGTCTAAAAGAACAAGTATTCAACGTGGCGCCGCTTGGTTGATAAGTTGTCAAAACACAGATGGTGGTTGGGGTGAAACTTGCCGCAGCTATAACGACCCAACTTTAAAAGGTAAAGGACGCAGTACAGCATCGCAAACTGCTTGGGCATTACTAGGTTTAATGGCAGCAGGTCAAGCAACTGGCAAATATTCTACAGATGCTATTAAGCGTGGTGTAGATTACTTAGTCGCAACTCAGCTTCCAGATGGCACTTGGAACGAAGATGATTTTACAGGAACGGGTTTCCCCTGTCACTTTTATCTAAAATATCACCTGTACCAACAGTACTTTCCTTTACTAGCTCTTGGTCGCTATCAAGCACTTATGGCTTAATCAAATACATCATACCGTTACTTCTTTTGTGGCTAGCTTGTATAAATTATTAACATATATACAGCTTTAGCTAGCTACAAAAGATTTTTTATTATGTAAAATATAATACTATTTTTACGTGTTGATTACATATGACGAGAATCACTAGTTACTTACAAGTCGAGTAATCATACCACACTTCCATTACAGTACAATACATTAAAAATATTCCCAAGTATGGAAAACCATGATATGCTCTGGGAAACTTTTATAAAGTTAATGTTATCGATAAAGGAGTTCATGCACATAGTTTAGAAACAGATTAAATAACCAATTACTTGACATGTTGACATCTGACTCAAAACTTATCACAACTTTAGTAAACGATTGTTGTATAAAATAATTCTATAAAGCTATTGTAAATGTGGTTGCATTTTTAAATATAACATGCATTTACTTCATAGCAAGAAACCTAAGAAACCCGGTTTCTTTATTGATATCTTGTAATCAAACAACGATTTCGGGTAGAAACCGGGTTTCTGGATATTATTTTATACAGTAAAAAAGCTAAAGTTTAATTTTTTAGTATCTTGCTTTTGTTAAAAAACAGTAAAGTTTATAGGTTGCTGCCGAGTAATCATAATTGGTACTGACATCAAAAATCATATAAACTGTAACCTAGAAGACAAAGATAACTAAACTTTATAATTAACTAATAATGCTTAATTTTTACTTAAATATGTATAAATAATATTCAGAAGGCAGGAAACTGCAAGTGGGGGAAATAACCAGAGGAGTGTAACGAATGGATTTACGTACAGACGCTTTAGAGTTATTAAAGGAAACTAGCCGGACTTTTTACATCCCCATAGTTCGTTTACCACGAGGGTTGCAGGAAGCAGTTGCTTCGGCTTATTTGTGTATGCGTGCTATTGACCAAATCGAAGATGATTCAGAGCTTGATAACCAAACAAAATCTGAACTGCTGCGAAATATTAGTTTGACTTTACAGGCAGGAGTTGATGGTTTTGCAGTTGACGCTTTTACAGAGGGATTTGTTGGATACGAGAATAAATTACCTGAAGTTACTCTTCGACTGCGCGAATGGTTGATATTGGCGCCAGAAAGTATTGCACCTAGAATATGGGATGCCACTGCTGCCATGTCTGACCGCATGGCATATTGGGCAGAACGAAACTGGAAAATAGACGACGAGTCAGACTTAGACCGTTACACATTTGGGGTTGCAGGCGCCGTTGGGTTATTGCTATCAGATTTATGGGCTTGGTACGATGGGACGCAAACCAACAGAACTTTAGCAATTGGGTTTGGTAGAGGATTGCAAGCCGTGAATATCATTCGCAATTATAGCGAGGACTCACTTCGTGGTGTCACCTTTACGCCCAAAGGTTGGGATGCAAACAAATTGCAAGCATACGCACGTAAAAATTTAGCTTTAGCTTCGGCTTACAACGCTTCCCTTCCCCCCGACAGTCCAGCACTAGACTTTTGCCAAATACCCCTAACATTAGCTTACGGCACCCTAGAAGCCATTGCACATGGTAAACAAAAACTTAGCCGTAGCGATGTAGTTGCACTCCTACAACAAGTCATGGGTTCCAATCCTGGTTAAAAAAATGTTGTAGAGACGTTACATGTAACGTCTCTACAGGAATGGGCAATCAACCTGAGATAATATTAAATATTGTCAGATACAGGTTCACCTGCAACTTTTGCTGGAATAACAACTCCGTAATAAGCTGCTGCAAACGCGCTAGCTGCATTTAAAAATACGTTATAACCAAATAATGGCATCAAACCAAAGGATGTCTTTGCAAATGGCAGTAAACCCATTATCGCAATTACGACATAAGCAACAAAGAAGATACGATTAAATTGTCTGGCACCGTGGTGAGTTAAATAAGAGGTAATTCCCAATAAACCAACAGTACAACGAACAAGGTTGTGCAAAAAGTTAGTAGGAAATAGTCCAAAGATATATCCAAAACCAGCAGCATAAGCATTGTGTGCATCCTGCGCTGGAACAAAAGAAACGTCAGTTCCAGGTATAGAAACAAAAGCTGGAATAAATCCGGCTATACCAAGAACCAAAAATAAAATTCCGATACCTAAAGCACAATAGCGTTCAGCTTCGCGCAATGCATGTGTGTTAATCATGTGAAAAATTACCCTTTATTGCTGTAAAATTTTATCTATCTAATTGCATTTTCAAATTTAATCAGGGTTTGAAAATACAACAAGTATTACTTCTTATTCAACGCATGATTGCTATATGCTTAATCTATCAAAGGATAGGGTTTTATATATTTCTTGAGTTCTGTTGATGGTAAAGTTTTATTGTATCTGTTAGTACTTAATTCATATGGATAACGACGTTGTTATATTTGTAGCTAGTGTTTTTGTGTTTATCGTTTATCTTGTTTTTTCTGCGTACACAGAGATGGGAACGAAACTGCCTTGGAAGAAGTAGTTAGAACAGGCTTTCCGGCCTGTTCCATAAAATTTTACTTTTTGGGTTTTTCGGGTAGGTTGCGGGGAGGAATCAGGCGCCCTTGGTATAATTGTTGTTCGAGTTTACCAAGTCGGTACCATGTGAAACCAATAACCAAAAAAGTTAGTGATGTAATGCTTGTAGCTGCTGTGGTGGAGGTAAATTGGTTTAGTACTGGTATTAATGCCCATGAGATGGCGCCTATAAATCCAATTGCAGTCCGAATTTTTTTAATATTCGCCAATGCTTTACTACAACTACCGCAATGTACTGTATGTGAATGATACCTCTCCATGAACTGTTCGCGCGTTTTATTGGAAGGCGCCAGTGTTTGTCCTGGAAAAAATTCGACTTTATACTCGTTTACCCATTGGCGCAATTGAGTCACAAAAGCATCAGCGGCAGTAGGTAAGTAAAAAGCTTTGGTATAATTTGCACTTCCTCCTGCTTGTTCAAGATAGCGTTCTTGAAAATGTAGGAAAATTTGGTCATCTTCCAAAACGCTATTTTGTCCAATGTGTGAATACCAACGTGGTGTTACCTTGAAAATTAAGCGCGGTATTGGTGAAGAAAATTTGAATGGGAAGCGTGCGAATAATCTACACTCACCTTTACGAATTGGGGTGGCATAAACAACAGTCATCGTTCGCCCGAATTGTTTGGAAGTTATATCATGCCACATTAAACCCGGCGCCACAAAAGTTGTATCTTGGCGCCCTAATGTACCTCGTCGTGGTCCTTCTTCCCATTTACCTGTAAATCCATGCTTACCTGCTTCCACAACTTCGAGTTCTACTGGCGCCGCGTTGGCTCTATTTCCTACTGAACGGTGATGCGTATATGGTACATGACTAGCATCTAGCACGTTTTCCATAAGGGTTAGTGCATCGTAGGGTAAATCCCGAAATGTATCAATACAAACCCAGTCGTCTAGTGTTTCGTCTAATGGTTCAACGATGGGAACTTTAGTAATAGGTGCATTTTCTGGTTTGCCTGGGTAGACAAATAAAAGTCCTTGATAAACGCTTGTAGGTAATAATTTTACACACGCACGCTTTGAGGTGTGTGCTTGTCCAGATGCTGGTTGCTGTGGAATAGTTTGACATTCTCCACTTGGGGCAAAAGTCCAACCATGATATGGACACTCTAAAAGTCCATCTTGATTAATTCGACCCTCTGAAAGCGACGCCAATCTATGTGGACATTTATCTTCTAATACACTCCAGCTTTGCGTAACATTATCCCACCAAATCACTATATCTTGCCCTAACAAAGTAAACTTAGTCGGCGCCAGTTTATCTAAGTCGCGAACGTAATGTACCGGATACCACGCTTCTAAAACATCAAAGTAATTTGCGCTACTACCACCTGCATTCATACTTGCGACAGATGCGTTATTTGAATTTTCTAATGTGGATGTATTTGATACATTAGTATCTATCCGTGGTGAGGTCGCGGTCATAGCTTTACGTGTACTTGTATATAAGCATTAAATAACTCTTTACATTATTTAACATATTTATCGCTAGTTGAAAGAAGCCCGGTTTCTGCTGAAGGTATAAACTATGAACTAGATTGTGTATTTTTCTCTGTACAAAGTAAATAAGCTCAGATTAAAGTCAGGCAAAAAAGTTTAATTTTTTTTATAAAATATTTCATGAATTTACATTATTATGTTCATACTTAGGATAGAAGCCCTTTCCATTCTGTTGGAAGAGTGCGGGTTTGATTCCATCCTGTATCTTGAATATTAGGAGCCTGAACCGAAGGGGATGGTAACACTTTAATAAACTCAAGTTCAAGGAATATGAAGCTTTTGCGCTGAAACCGGAGCGAAGCATATCGCCTGGTGTGAGCAGTTACTTAAAAAAATAGAATTAGTAGCCCTATTAAATGAACATAGTGAAAGTTTAAGAAAATTGAGTACAGACGCAGCGGGTGCAATCTTTTTCTTCATACCGTACTCAATAGTTGCCTCACTATTCATAGGACAGTGTCTAACAAGTTAACCAGGGGTTGACGTGACCTATTGCAGTAAGACTTTACAAACTTACTGTATATCGTTGTCGTCAATTCTTAACTACCCAATAATTTTTGAGACTATGACTACCCAAATTGAAACAGATAGAAGTCCAAAACGACGTGGTTTTGTTCAGAGTATATGGGATATAGGTGTAATCTCGTCTCTGGTCATTCTTGCGTTTAGCGCACAAGCTGGTAACTATGGTCAAGAAAGTACTTACTCACCTGCTCGACCAGTTAACGCTGCTGAAGTAGTTAGGAGTCCTAGAGACTTCATAAATAAAACAGTAACGGTAAGAAGTAGACCAATTGAAAAGTTGGGAGTAAACTCTTTCAAACTCAAAGATGGACTGTTTTCGCAACAAGAACCGCTTTTGGTTGTGAATGCATCAGGAACACCGTTTAATTTACCTGCGAATAATGTAAATGTACAAATTACAGGTCAGGTCAGAGACTTCGTGATTTCAGATATTGAACGTGAGTTCAAGGTGAGCTTAAATGAGGACTTGTACAGTGATTACGTCGGAGACCCTGTATTGGTTGCCGAAAACATTACTTTGGCGCCTCAGCCAAATCAAGTATCCCAAACACCAAAACAATTCTACGGCAAAACCATATCAGTTACAGGTCAGGTCTCTGAACTTAAAAACTCTGTAATGACATTACAAGCAGACCAACTTATTAAAGGTAAAGACCTACCTGTTTTGATGACAACATCTCCCAAAGTTGCGATTAACAAGGGTCAGAAAGTCGCAGTAGTTGGTGAAGTACGTCCATTTATTGCGAACGAAATAGAGCAAGAATATAACTTTTCTTGGAACTCAAGCGTCAAGCAACAGTTGGAAGCACAATACAAAAATAGACCCGTCCTAATAGCAGATGCCGTATATCCCTAATACTGCATGTAATTAAATTTGGAAGGTAAGCACTGATAGTAAGGTGGGCCGAAGCCCACCATACAACACACCAAAATTAATGACCCTTTCTCTGTGTACTTTGTGTCTCTGTGGTAGAAAATAACTATATCCACAGGACAATGTGCTGACTATAATCAATCCGTTACATCAATTACCTACCTAAGATTATTATCTTTACATTCAAGTAAATATATTTTTTCAAGTTTTTTAATTTGCTGCTGTGTTTTTTGAGTACGTCGTTCTTTATTTATAAATATTCTTAGTGTTAACAATATTCCTATAATTGCTATTATCAAACTAGTATTTACGTACAAATTAGCATAAGAGGCGTTTTGATAGTAAATTTGTATGTTTGTGTGTGATTTAGTTGGGAAAGATTGCATTTGATTACCCCTCGTAGTAATTTTGATTTATCCAATTACTAATAGGGTGATTTTGGCGCCGTTTATGCAAAGCTGATAATACTCAATTAAGTGGAAATACCCGGTATTCTAAGAATACGACGCTGTGAAGCGTTTAAATCAGGCAAGTTATCAGCATTGTAATAGTATCTCGCCCAGGCTGTAGATTGAGGTGAATATTTGTAAAATAGGGTGCGACGTTCGTTTTTACCTTGCCACGGTAGTGTACCGTGAGTCAAAGCTTCGGTAAAAATAATTGCGCTTCCAGCTTTTGCCGTTACTGTTTTAACACAGCTATGTGGAGTTTCTAAATTTTGCCATGCTTGGGGGAATGGGTAATTACTTTTGTGACTACCAGGAACACAGCCAAATCCACCATCACCTTGATTTACATCGCTTAACTCATAAGCAACAGCAGTTAGACCATTGTACATTTTTCCATGTTTAAACTCATAATACTGGCAAGGGTCATAAGGATTTCCACCACCGTGAAGCGATGAACCAATTGGCCCGACTCCTTGACCGATAATATGAACGTAGTCATGGTCTAAACGAAACTCGTGACCCAATAGTTCAGAAAGATAAGGAGTAACACGTGGGTTATCAATAATATCGCGAAATGGTTTACCCCAACTTAGTAAGCAATCAAATCTATATCTCGTCGCATTTGGTGATTTATGTAACTCCTTTTGCTTGTCTAGGTACGAATTTAATTCAGCAATTTGGGAGCTAGATAAAGCGTTTTCAATAACTAGGAATCCTTGTAAATCAAATAGATAACGCTCTAATTCATTCATGCAAAACATCAAAGTAAATTTTCTTGCATTAATATATCACATCAATTCGATTATTACTTGAATTTGACAACCATTACCTGGAGAAGTTTCAATATTAAAGTTGCCTCCCAAAGCTTCAGTGCGCTGACGCATACTATGCAACCCAAATCCTTTGGTCGTTTGATTTAAATCAAACCCAATTCCATTATCTTGAATTTTTACATGTAGTTCTGAATGAATATTTAATAGTTCTAAATTTATTTTTGTGGCATTAGCATATTTACAAATATTTGTCACCGATTCTTGAATAATTCTGTACACAGTAATACTCAATTCGCCTGATAGTGGACTATTTAAATTCATTATATATTCTGGTTTAACGTTAGTTGTGCGTTCCATATCTTCGAGAAGTAATATAATAGCCGATTCTAATGAATCACCTTGCCAAGGGTGTAAGCGTAATGCTGATACCGATTGTCGCACATCTTGTAATGCTTTAGAACCTAATTCTTTTGCTCGTGCTAAAAAATCGTGTGCTTTAACTGGATTTGTGTGCGAAAGCTTTAATGCAGCTTCTAGTTGTAAATTAAGTGCTGTTAATGAATGTCCTAAAGAATCGTGAATTTCTTGTGCGATGCGGTTACGTTCTTCTAAAGTTGCTTGATATTCAACTTTCATTGCATATTGCTTTAATTTTTGGTTTGCTGCTGCTAGTTTTTCACGACTTTGCCGTTCTGACACAATTGTATTCATTAATAATAGTACAAAAATCAGCGCTAGTGCAAATAATATGACAAAACTTAAAGTGAAAAATTTGAATCGCTCTTGCCCTACAGGTGATACAGGAAATTTATTAAATTTACGAAAAATTGTGAACAAAAATAAACTAAACGACAATGAAGTTACAACTAATCGACCGGGTAGTTGAAAAATTAAACAGCTACGAGTTACTAAAATTAAATATATAAATGGAAATAATCGCGAAGCACGACCGCCAAACAATATTGTAATTAATATTAAACATACTTCGCAAGCAGTATAAATTATTTTACTTGATTGAGTTCCTTTTGGTAATCGTAACCCCATCAAACCAAAAATTATTAAGCTGCAAATTGTCAACTCAGGAAAATCCTGTGAGCGTCTTATCCACGGAGTCGGCGCCAGTGAACTGAAGATAGCAACAGTCAACAGCGTCCACTCTAGATAAAGCAGAAATCGAAACGGGTGATTTTTAAATTGAATCGAGTTACTCATCTGGTTCTTCCACATATCGAAATAAAATTAACCAAATATTAAAAATTTAAATAATAAGCTTATGCACTGAAATTAATAACTTATCATCGGCAACAAAATCTAGTTAAATTAGTCACACCTTCACCCATGACGTAAGTCATGGTTAGAATCATGACCTTTTTCAAATACAGTATCTTTACAAAATTACTTATGATGGCAGTATCAAACCAGATAACCTCAAAAACAACCACATGAAATCCAAATTGTCAGTCCTCGCTGGAATCGTTGCTCTGAGCATAACCGCTATCCCTTTTGTCGCGAAAGCTAACACACTAACCTCTCAATCGCAAATTGTAGCTCAAGCAACAGATGCGAAACCCAACCGTGGAAAGTTCGCAGAAGAATTGGGATTGACGGATGCACAGAAAGCAGACCTGACAAAGATTCGTCAAGATACACGTGCAGCAATTGAAAAAGTTCTTACCCCTGAACAGCGTACTCAATGGCAAGCAGCAAAGCAAAACCGTCAAGCTCGTCGCGGAGGATTTAAAGCTTTAAATCTCACCGAAGACCAACGCGCGCAAATTAAGAAAATTAGAGAAACCTCTAAAAGTCAAATGCAAGCTGTGTTTACCGACGAACAGAAACAAAAGATACAAGAAATGCGTCAAAATTGGCGTACACGTCGTCAACAACAAAATCGTTAAAACTTCAAACCCGGTTTCTAAGTAATTTCCTGGAAGCCGGAAGTTTTATTGTTAACATTAATTTTACTCAAATAAATTTCTAAAAGTTTAAGCTATTCATGAAAATTGTTACAAGATTACGTAGATTTGTGGTTTTCCCTGACATGCTTTTTGCAATAGCTTTCTATAATAGTGAAAGCAATAGGAGAAATCCACGAGGCAATAAATGAAATTAAAAAGCTTATCAATCTTAGCCGGAGCGATTGCCCTGAGTTTAACAGCAATCCCTTTTAGTGCGAACGCAAAACCAGTACAGCAATTAGCTCAAGCTCAACAGCAGCCAGCGATTGCTCCTCCACCACAAATCCAACTCAACAAAAAACAACAAGACCAAGTTCGAGTAATCAACGCTGAAGTTCGCAAGCAAATTGAGGGTGTATTAACAAAACCGCAACGTGAACAGCTTAAAAAATCACTGGAAGCACGTCGCGACCCACAGGGAATTACCCAAGACTTGAAATTAACCCCAGACCAAGGCAGAAGACTTCAGCAAATTGTCGCTGGTTCGCAAAAGAAAATTTTTGAAACTGTTTTAACACCACAACAACAGAATCAAATCAGACAGTACTATCAAAGTCGTCAACAAAATTCTGGTACGAGACCTAGATAAATCAATAGTGCAAAATTACTATCAAATTACCCGCTCTTAATACAGGAGCGGGTTTTGTCTAATTGTTGGTATAACCTGCTATTTTGGTAGATATTCGTAATTTTAGGGAAAGGCGCCCTTATATATTAGAAATGTCTGAAGAATTTACGGTTGGTAGTAAAGTTCGCGTTGTCGCACTACCACAATATGTTAAAACTGCTGACACAATGCCAATGCTACGTCCTCCTGATGTCATTCAAATCGGTGAGGAAGGTATTATAGTTGACCGTCGTCCAGGTGGATACTGGGGTATACGCTTCACACGCGGAACATTCCTTCTCGAAAGTCAATATGTTGAAGAAATTAGGTAGGGTGCGTGACGCTACTAGATGATTGCTTCGTTTAATAATTGTTATAGCGTCACGCACCCTACTATGTCGCCAGGATTGTAAACTTATATGAAGATGTGAATGTGGTAATGTATAAATGATTTCTCGTCGCAATTTTCTAAATATACTTCTGGTTGGCTGTTTCACTTTTTTATCTTGGTTCAGAGGGGCGCCAGTTGCCCACGCACTAGGTGGTAAATTGCCCGAAATTAATCAACCCGCACCCGATTTTACATTACCGACTAACACAGGTAATGGAAAAATAGCACTAAGAGATTTGCGTGGGAAATGGGTAGTACTTTACTTTTACCCAAAAGACTTTACATCAGGATGCACCATTGAAGCGCGTCGGTTTCAAGAAGATTTACCCAAGTACATCCAAAAAAATGCCTTTCTTATTGGGGTAAGTGCAGACGACATAGACTCACACGCTGAGTTTTGCGACTCAGAAGGATTAAAATTTCCCCTACTCGCTGATACCACAGGTACAGTAAGTAAAGCTTACGGTTCATGGATGAACTTTTTCTCAATGCGTCACAGTTTTATTATTGACCCACAAGGAACATTACGCGAAACTTTTGTTAAGGTCAATCCAAATATTCATAGTAAAGAAGTTCTAGCACGATTAAACGAACTGCAACAAACAGCATCCTAAATAAATGGACTTTGAACCCCAAAACACTACGGAAACCGCTACACCCAGTATTGAATTTGCTGAACCCACACCTCGTAAATCTTTAGAGATATTACGAGATGTTGAAGCATTAATACGTCGTCCAACTGTTGCTGCCATTACTCCAATTTTACCTGCACCCCTTAGCAGGCGCCTCGAAGAGGTGAATACTGTAGCAGATAATACATTGAATCAGCTAGCAGAAATAGATGTAGAGCAAATATCAGACTGGGAACTGCGACCCGCAAGGATTCAAGTTGGTTTAGGTTTTGTTGGGTTCAGTGCGCTGATGGTAATGATTTTGTTGCTGTACTTAAATACACTCCATCCAGAATTAAGCCCCATCGAACAAATCGCAAGATATTGGTACCAATATATTTGGTTTGTTAATCTTGGTGTAGCAGGTATGTTTGTACTGGGACGCGAAGCAATGCGTCCAGTGCAAAAACCTAAAAAAAGAAAACGCAAAATATATATAGATAATTTTTAACCAAGCATCTTCAAAAACGTGCATTCCCAAACTAAACGCGGTTGAGCGTAGCAAAGTAGATTTTTTCTAGTTTGTTCGAGTAGCTTAATAATATTTGGTTGACGTCGCTGTTGCCAGTACATTTGTTGTAAATAGTCAACCAACCATAATTGAGCTTCGGTTTCTAATTCTTTGTCGATTTGTTTGGCTAATTCTAAACAGTGGCGAAGGTTTGCTGGCGCCTTAGTAACAGATTTTAATAAGTCAGAATTTATAGCTTGCATTTGTTGGTATGATTCTATTGCTTCTCCGGGACTTCCAGCAGCTATATTCATAACTGCTTGATGCTGCAATATTTCTTGATGTCCTGTTTTTGTTAGTACTTGTGTCATACCTGCTGTGTCTAAGCGATGAAATGGTATGCGTTGGCATCGCGACACAATAGTTGGTAGTATGGCATCTAAGTTAGGCGCCGTTAAAATTAATGTTGCTTTTCCCGGTTCTTCAAGAGTTTTGAGTAAAGCATTTGCGGCAGACTCTGCCATTGTTTCGGTTTGTTCTATTACTACGGCACTTCTAGGCGCCAGCATTGGGGGACGACTTAGAAATGTTGTAATTTCACGGACTTGTTCAAGCCGAATAACTGGTGGCGCCTTGCGTTTAATTTTTTTTTCTGCTGCTTCTTGTGGAGTATAGCGTTGTCCTTGGTGCTGGTATGTTGGTTGCACCCAGAGTACATCAGGATGATTACCTTGCTGTAAACGTTTAGTCGTCGAGTCACTCGATATATTATTAGTCGAGTGTGAAAATAATAATTCAATAAAGCAACGCGCCGCCAAACTTCGCCCAACTCCATCGGCGCCTGCAAATAAGTACGCGCTTGCAATTCTATGTTTTGCTACAGCTTGTTTCAGTAACTCTACTGCCTGTTGTTGTCCAATTAGAGGCGCAAAAAAATCTGTCATTTTATAGATAGGTCACGAAGACGTTGAGTGCAAATTTGCTGAATTTGAGTTTGTATAGTATTTTTGTCCTGATTTGCATTGATTCTAACAATTTTTTCAGGGTACATGCTAGATAGAGTTGTGTATCCTTGTTGCACACGATGGTGAAAGTCAATTTTTTCAAGCTCGATTCTGTCTGCTGCTTCTGGGCTTTTACGTTTACGTGCCAGTCCAATTTCAACGTCAATATCAAACCACAACACTAAATCAGTTTCCAAACCAGCAGTAGCAATTGTATTTAATTGGTCAATTAGATTCATATCTAAGTTGCGACCATAACCTTGATATGCGATGGTGGAATAAATAAAACGGTCGCATAATACATATTTTCCTGCTGCCAAATTTGGTTTGAGTTCTTGCTCGACATGTTGGGCGCGGTCAGCAGCATATAATAAAAGTTCAGTACGGGGATCAATCGCGTTATTATTAGCTTCGAGTAATAATCTTCGCAGATGTATTCCTAAATTAGTACCCCCAGGTTCGCGTGTAACCATAACTGGCACACCTATACTTTGCAACCATTCGCTAGTTAATTGAATTTGGGTAGTTTTGCCACATCCTTCTACCCCTTCAAAAACGATTAATTTGCCACGCATAATATTTAAATAGATTGTGAGTCCAAGCTCTTTAATTGGTAATTTTCATCAAAATCAGCTAATGCTGGGTAAATAATTGGATACGTATCATTAATACTGACTAATCTTTTCTCATATTCTCTTAAATAACCCTTACGTCGTTCGTCGTTAATTTTAGTGGCGCCAAATACAACAAAAGGTGGTAATACATCAAAACCAACATATCGCAAAATTCCGTGATTGATGGGGTAAAGAATAGTATGAATATCACCGTGTAAACCAACTTCAGTATACATGGGTAATTTTCCACCTGTAGTTAGCGATAACATCGCTTTTTTACCTTTAAAAACACCATTATCATACCATTTGCCACCACCATAAATCTTACCTGCTGCAAATACTTTATCCACCCATCCTTTTAATATTGCTGGTAAACTAAACCACCAAAGCGGGAATTGAAAAATAAGTACATCGCACCAAAATAACTTTTCCATTTCCGCTTTGATATCTTGAGAAAAACCATCGTTTTCGGTTGCATAATTATCTTCAATTTGCTGTTTAAAATAATCAGAGTCTTTTTGTGAAGTAAAGTTACGAGGGTCAGACACAGGATTAAAGTTCATAGCATACAAATCAGAAATAATTACTTCATTACCTGTTTGTTCAAGAACAGCTTTTGCATGTTGAGTTAATCCAGCATTAAAACTTTGGTTTTCGGGATGAGCGTGAACGATAAATACTCTCATTGGCAACATTAAAAATTAAGTTAATTAACTTAATGTAATCAAATCAATTACATCTTGGTGACGACCGAGCAACTCTTTATATTCAATAATTTGTTTTAAAGGCTTAACTTTCAATCTTAACCCTTCATAATAAAAAGTATTAAATATAGATAAATCATCATTTAATTTAACAGGTGTGTCATTGTGATAAATAAATGCTTCCTCAGCTTGATTGATTTCAACGTCCACTCCAAAAATAACCAACGTCATCATAAATAAATCAAACTCATCATCAACAATTCGCATTAAATCAATAGCTATATACTCCTTAAACAATTCAGCAACTAGCTCAATATCTTTCCGTGCCACCTCAATATCAATATCATGTAACTCCCAGTGCGAACCGTAAAGATTGCCAGCTAACCCACCTGTAATACGATATGTAATATTATGTTCCTCAAAAATCGGAATAATAAACTTTAACGCTTGGATGTGATTCTCAGATATAGCATCATTCATATATATTTATTACCTTTCTTCTCTTTCTTCTCTTCCTCTGTGTAGAGACGCAATTAATCGCGTCTCTACGTGTCTCTGTGGTTACATAAACTAATCCTCAATGTACTCACGAGGTGTATAAACCCAAACTCCCTCAGAATGTTTAACCACACGTGTTTTACTCGACCCCACCAAAACCAAAGTACGCATATCAACTTCCGAAACAGATAAATCTCCAAGACTCCTAACCAATATCGACTCTCCCACCCTACCAAGATTACGAGCAAGAACCACAGGAGTTTCCGGCAAACGATATTTTAGTAAAATGTCGCGTGCAGAAGCTAACTGCCAAGTGCGTTGTTTCGATGCAGGGTTATAAAAAGCGATAACCATATCAGAACTAGCAGCAGCAATAATACGACTTTCAATAATCGACCAAGGCTTAAGAATATCAGATAAAGAGATAACACAAAAATCATGCCCTATCGGCGCCCCAATTTTAGCAGCAGCAGCTTGTAAAGCCGAAATACCCGGAGCCACCTGAACTTGTACATGCTGCCATTCTGGAACAGCATTTGACTCCAGCACCTCAAATATAGCCGCAGCCATTGCGTAAATACCGGGGTCTCCAGAAGAAACAACAGCAACATTGCGTCCCTCTGCTGCCAAGTCTAAAGCCATCTTTGCCCGCGCCAATTCTTCGCGATTATCAGAATCATGGCGCCGTTGTCCAGGACGTAAGGCGCCTGCCAAATCCAAGTAAAAACTGTAACCAACTAAATCAGTTGCCTCATTGAGTATACGTTTAACTTCAGGAGACATCCACCCACTAGCACCAGGCCCAGTCCCAACAATAAATAATTTTCCTCTATACTTGCCAATTGTATCAGCATCAATAATAGAAGAAGACAAAGCTATAGATATCTCAATAGAATCATTTGATACTTGCGTTAATAACTTACCAGATGAACCCGTTGCAGTCAGCGCTAGTAACTCAGCCATTTTAGCTTGAGACTCTATATCTTTTCCTTGAACCCCCTGTATACTTTCTAACTCCAACAGCCGAAGCGGTACATCTAAAACGCGCGCAATTTGATTAATCGCAGGTTGAGCAGCATCTTTGTTTAAAGCAAACACACCTGCTACCGATTTTTCACTAAGTCCAGCATTTAGAAGCAATTCCTTAACTAACACTACCGCATCTTCTATATCGTGTACATCGCTTACACTGGTGCCAATAGCCAAGGTAGCAGGATGATACACTAAACAGTCAGGAGCATAATCTGTCTTATATTCAGTTACGCGAATCTCTAAATCTCCATTCGCATCGAAAGGTAGTTTACTGTTAACTAACCAATTTAGGTTTAAGAGCGCATTTCCTTCCAACTTGACTTTTGCACCAGCGAGCAAATCTGAAATAAAACCCTTTGCAGTTTCAGGATTTGCTAAGTAATATCCTTTTGGGGGAGCGAGTAGTGCAGTACGGAAGCGAATGTCTCCTGTTGTGGTAATTGCTGGTGGAACTTTAAGCACTGCTGCAATCAGTCTTGCCATATCATTAACCCCCTGAAGTCCACCCAACAGAGGTACAACAGCACTACCATCTTCAGCAACAGCTAAAACAGGTGGCTCTTGGCGTTTGTCAGAGATAATAGGAGCAAGCGAACGAATTAAAATTCCCGCAGCACAAACACCGACTATCGGGGTTCCACTAGCGAACAACTCACGTAGCGTATCACCAAAATTATCAAAACCCCTATCAACTCCTGTAGTGCGCTTAAGTAAACCGTAAACGGTAGCACTAGGTAAAGCACTTGCGATTTGGCGCCCAAGTGCAACACTATTTTGGTTAAGTACAATAATCGCAGCAGGTGGAAGCATTCTTGGTGGTAAATCTCATTCCCTGAATCATATTACCAAGGTAAAAGGCGCCTTTTACATCATTTCATACCCTTCACTTAACAAGCCCTAACTTTTTCTATAGGCACCAACCGCACTATATAGGCGATAATGCGGTTGAGTATGATGTTGGAGTGAGAAAGAGTAATGACAATCAAGCGAATAATATTAATTTTATTAACGGTATTGGCAATTTTGACGTCAGGGTCAAGACTATATGAAACTTTACAAGAACCTCAGTATCAAAGTCGCTTAGAACTTTACCAAACAGATATAGTTTTAGAAGCAGCAGCTTGGAAACCAGAAAAAAATGACAAAAACTACCAAGGAGCGCAAAATGCTATATTAGGTGCCAACCCCGCAGAAAGCGCAGCAGAACAATACGAAAAAGCGCGTCAAAAAGCTAAAACAGCTATAGAAACAACTAAACAGCGAATTGAGAAACTGCGTCAACCCATTGTACAGCAGCCAAACCAAGTAAACTCAAAACTAGCTCCTCAAAACGAATTAGACTTAAAAGTTTTATTAAAGTCACTTGACGAACAACAAAAAATACTAACAGAACTCGAACTACGTTTAGGAGTACTGCAAGCAGAACTTTCTAAAACAGATTTAGCACTCGCAACCTGGGAACAAGTCGAGCAACGCAAGCTAATTTTTTCAGACATGAGTCAAACAGCGCGGGTATTATCAGGATTATGGGGTAATTCAAAGCAATTACTACCCAATGCAGAAGAATCGATTCAAAGTCAACTCAATGGCTGGTTCAAAATTCGCGCACTAACCCAACTATATACACTTCAAGAACGTAGCGACGCACTCAAAACTGTCGAAGTATTACAGCAACAACAGGCAGAAAAAGCCTTACTCCAGTTAAGCATTGTTGGGGTAGTTCCTAACTTAGCTGGACTAATTGGTTTCGTAACGCTGATTTTCCTTTTGGTTCAACGCTTGTTAAAAGGGAAAGACTCAATACTAGCAACCAACAGCACACTAGCTTGGACAACACCTTGGAATGCTGAGACGATTTTACAAGTTTTCGTCGGTGGCTTCTTCTTTATGGGGCAAGTTTTAGTTCCTCTCGCTTTTTCTCTATTACCTCTTCCTCGTCCTGCTGGTAATATCCGTTTTCAGGCTGTGTATGTACTAATTAGCTATATTCTTCTTGCTGCGGGTTCAATATCAGTTTTATATTTCTCTATCAAACCCTTTTTACCACTCAATGACGATTGGTTTCGGTTTCGCTTCGGTGGTAAGTGGATATTGTGGGGATTAGGTGGTTACTGCGTTGCTATACCCATCGTGCTTTTCGTCTCGTTGGTTAATCAACAAATTTGGCAAGGACAGGGTGGAAGTAATCCTTTGCTGCAACTCGCTCTCGAAGCAAAAGATTCTGTTGCCCTAGGTATATTTTTCACAACTGCTGCTATTGCTGCTCCATTGTTCGAGGAATTTTTATTTCGTGGTTTTCTGTTGCCATCACTAACTCGCTATATGCCTGTATGGGCATCTATTATAGTTAGCAGTTTTATTTTTGCTGCTGCTCACCTCAGCTTGTCAGAAATTTTACCTCTAACCTCTTTGGGGATCATATTGGGGATAGTCTATACTCGTTCTCGAAATCTACTGGCGCCAATGATGCTGCATAGCCTTTGGAACAGTGGTACACTGCTGACTTTATTTGTACTAGGTAGCAGTAACAGCTAAATGTATGTCCTAAGACCCTTGACAAAAGCAAAAACATTTGCATTAATATATTTCAACAAGAAAAAACACAAGTAAATTATGTATGTAAGCGATAACCATTGTTAAGTTAATTACTATTGAATCCCTAAAAATACGTTAAAAATCTAGACCGAATTTAGCAAAGCATCTACTATAATGGTAGTGTCGAGCTATTTGCTTCAGAAATACCTGATTGTCTGCTTCACTAAAATTCGGCTGATATTCCGAGCTAATAAATATAATTGAGCTTCGATTGCAGTTTTTGTACTGGTAATAAGCGCGTGGTGAAATCGATGTTGATTTTGTTGGGGTTTTCCGAAACAAATTTGATAGCGATAACGTCTGATTATTAGTATTCACGCAAACAAGTTAGAACAGTCCGGAAATAAAGCAAATGAGTTGTAGAAAGTAATATACAGTAGTAGTTTTGAAGATTCTGCGTCCTGGCTTGTTTTGAGCAAGATTAATCTTGTTCACATTCTTCATGAACATGCTATAGCTTGATTTATTATCAAATTAAATTGTAGTTACATAAAAACCTGATAGTTGCAAGCTTTCGAGTAGTGCAGCGTGGTTCCCTATAAATATGTTTAGAGCGTTTTTGTTTATATTTAGGCGCCCTAAATTCGGCTATATAGTTCACGAACATGTGTTTCTACTTACGTTCATATTTATTAGTAGCAGGAATCTGCTCTTATCTTGTCATCAAATAAAACAAATTAAATATCGACTAAAAGTTGACTACATTGACTACATATAGAGCGTAATTTTTAAGCTACGTTCACATAAACTTTATGGTTTATTTTCTAGTCCTTTTTAGTCGTAAATTGGCATCGCATTGTCTAACTTTCGTCAATTATATATAAACACTAAGGAGCAGTACTTAATATGGCAAATCTCACCCCTAGCCACGCCACAAAACAACTGTTATCTGGCTACTGCGGTATTATTTTTGGTGGATTAGGTATTCATAAATTTGTTTTGGGTTACTCTGCCGAAGGCTCGATAATGTTAGTTGTTTCTATACTCGGCGCCATTTTTGCTTATGGCATTCCCTTTATAGTTATGCAACTCGTCGGATTAGTCGAAGGTATGATTTATCTCAACAAAAGTCATGAAGAGTTTGTTGACACTTATTTCGCAAACAAACAAGGTTGGTTTTAAAGTCAAATTCCCGGCTTCTTAAAACGGTCGGGAGTCTTCTTTACTAAAATATTGATTTTATATATAGGTTATTAAATATGATGTTACTTAAGAACAAAAAGCTAATATTAAGTATTTTTGTGTTGTGTAGCATGGGTTACTTCGGTACTGTATCCAATTTAGAAGTAAATAGTTTTTTGCGGGGTGAGTTCATTTTGATCCCGCTACAAGCTTTAGCTTTGATTTATGTAACTTTTTGGCGGCGCCGGGATATAGTCAAGGACGGGCAAGATGCCCATCCCACAAGAGTCTAAATAATTTAAAGAAAAGTTAATTAGTTTGACAATATGTCAAAGGCGTGGATATAGCTTACCCTCAAATAAGAGATGCTATTTAAATAGCGTCAAAATTTGTAGCAAATCCACCCATTTTCCATGCAACTTGTTTCAAAAACTGATTTACCTTCATATAATACCCAAAACGAACCATTAAAAAAAATAACTCTTGATATCACAGGGATGAAGTGTGCTGGGTGTGTTCGTAATGTCGAGCGCACACTAAGTCAATATCCAGGAGTTGTTAATAGTAGTGTGAACTTGGCAACTTCGGTTGCTGTGGTTGAGTCTAGTGGTATTGATGCTTCGGCATTAGCTTCTCATTTGACAGCAGCAGGTTTTCCATCCCAACCGCGTTACTCGCATACTGCTCCAAGTAAACAAAACCAAAATCAAGAAGTACGTTCTGCCGACTTAAATTTATTTATAGCTGGGTTTTTGCTCGTAGTTTCAAGTTTGGGCCATTTCAGCAACATATTTGATTCATTTATACCAGGATTGGATAATATTTGGTTTCACTGTGGACTAGCTACACTGACGCTTCTTATTCCTGGTCGTTCAATTTTAATCGATGGCTGGTTGGGTGTACGTCGAGGCGCGCCTAACATGAACACCCTTATTAGTTTGGGAAGTGTTACAGCTTACACAGCGAGTTTGATAGCATTATTATTTCCACAGATGGGATGGGAATGCTTTTTTGACGAACCAGTAATGATGCTGGCGTTTATTTTATTAGGAAGGACTTTAGAACAACGTGCGCGCCATAAAGCTGCTGCTGCTTTTACAAATTTATTGGAACTTCAGCCACAAGTTGCACGTTTGATTGGAAAACCGAAAGATGGAAATTCGTCGTCTAACTTTGTTGTTTCTAACAATGTGGTAGAAATTCCTGCCGAACAGGTAAAAATTGGAGAATGGTTACAGGTTTTACCAGGAGAGAAGATACCAGTCGATGGTGAAGTGGTACAAGGACAGACGACTGTTGATGAGTCGATGTTAACAGGGGAATCTGTGCCTGTAATTAAGCAACCAGGAGATAACGTTACAGCAGCTACGTTTAACCAATCAGGTGCAATCGTAATTTGTGCAACTCGTACTGGTGCCGACACTACAATAGCCCAAATCATAGCTTTAGTAGAAGCCGCACAAACTCGTAAAGCTCCCATACAAAAACTCGCTGACACTGTTGCTGGTTACTTTACTTACTTTGTTCTAACTGCCGCACTATTAACTTTTCTATTTTGGTACTTTTTCGGTGCCCATATTTGGCCAGATATTGCTGCCGTAACTACATCAATGGCTCACCATTCGGGGCCACACGTAGAGACGCGATTATTCCCTACGGGACACTACGTGAACGCGTCTCTACATTCTCCCTTACTATTAAGCCTAAAACTTGCGATTGCCGTGATGGTAGTTGCTTGTCCTTGTGCGTTAGGACTTGCAACTCCAACAGCTATTTTAGTTGGTACAGCAATGGGCGCCGAAAAAGGTTTATTGATAAAAGGGGGAGATGTTTTAGAAAAAGTTCACAAGCTTGATACCGTAGTTTTCGATAAAACAGGTACGCTAACTAGTGGAAAACCCACGGTAACAGACTGTATTGTATTAGAAGAAATAGAAGCAGACAATCTTCTGAAATTAGCCGCAGCAGTAGAAAGCGGTACTTGTCATCCTCTTGCAATAGCAATTCAAACCGCAGCAATAGAAAAACAGTTAACTATTCCCGATGCAGTAGATTTTCGTACCGAACCAGGTTTTGGAATTTCGGCGGTAGTAGAAAATAAAATAGTATTCTTGGGTAACTATGAATGGGTCACTTGGCAGGGTATTACAGTTGATAAAAGTACGCAGGATAAAGCGCGTGTACTAGCCAATGCTGGGAAAACGGTAGTGTATTTAGCTTACAACAATAAAATAGCTGGAATTATCGCAGTTGCCGATACCCTTAGACCTGAAGCAAAAACCACCGTAGAAAAACTTCGCTCTTTGGGTTTGCGGGTAATGATTTTAAGCGGTGACCGTATTGAAGCTGTTAACACTATAGCTGCCGAACTTGGTATAGGCGCCATCAACATTGTTGCAGGAATACCCCCAGCCAAAAAAGCTGAGGCAATTCAAATGTTACAGCAATCAAACCAAGTCGCAATGGTAGGTGATGGCATTAATGACGCACCAGCTTTATCACAAGCAGATGTCGGAATTGCACTCCACTCTGGTACAGATGTAGCAATAGAGACTGCATCAATTGTACTAATGCGTAATTGTTTAACCGATGTGGTAGAGTCAATAAAATTAAGTCGTGCCACTTTTAACAAAATTCGCCAAAATTTATTCTGGGCTTTTGCGTATAATACGATAGGGATACCACTTGCTGCGGGTGTTTTACTTCCAAAGCTAGGTTTCGTTTTAAACCCAGCTGGTGCTGCCGCTTTAATGGCTTTCAGTTCTGTTAGTGTTGTGTCAAATTCTCTGTTATTACGACATTCCCGCAGTTAAACGTCTGTAACAATCCATATTACAAAACGTATTACCTAGTTTGACTAATGTGAGGTTAAACTAGGTCAATGTGCAGTTTTTTGTCCAATATATACAACAAATTAAGTGCGCTACTTTTATTTGCAGTACCCAATAGCAAATAAGTTTTTTAAATACTAAATTATACAGTAGCTAGAAGCAGAGAGCATGGCAGTAAATAATACTCAACCAATTTTTACTCATCAAAGTTCAACCGATTTTGGCAACGATTTTTCGATGGCAGCAGAAATAAACGAAAGCCACTTATTAATTATCGAAGATGACCAAGGACGCAAAGAAGTCACACTTGAGCGTCCTGTGTATTCGATTGGCAGGGACAGAGATTGTGATATTTGTCTTAACTCACAATTTGTGTCGCGGCGCCATGCCGTATTGGTAAGATTACCACGCGACGATAATAGTCAAAGTTATTATTATCGAATAGTAGATGGAGACAGCAAAGGGAAACCGAGTGCAAACGGGTTGGTGATAAATGGACGCAAGCTACCTGCACACGATTTGAAAAACGAAGACGAAGTGATTTTTGGACCCCAGGTGCGAGCAATATACTATTTACTCAAAGATTCAATGCGGACAGGACAAACCGATTCCAGCGAGTATGATATTACTCTCATCAATCCCGGCATGACCGATGACTTTGACGATTAGTAGGTTGGGTTACGGAACGGAACCCAACATTTTGATGTATGTTTGTTGGGTTCCGCTGTTCGCTCCAACGGCACTCGCTACAACCGGGGGAACCCCGGCAACGCGGTGCCTCCCCAACCTACAATTTTAGCCAGCAATACTATCAATCAAATTCCAATGACGGCTAGTTTCGATTTCTTGCTTAATATATTGAAACACTTGTCGGCAGTGATTTTCGAGTTGAAGTGGAAGTTCTTCGTTCTTAGTCACTAAATTCATCCGAGTTTCCGTTTCGGTGGCAGTAGTCTTATCGATGAGTAATTCTACTGTGACTAACTTAGAAAACGGAACACTTCCAGGAAATTCGCGCGCCATAATGTAATCAGCATTGTGATATTGCACATTCAAACCCGTACTTTGTAGAAGGTCTATAAGTGTAGGTAGAAGGTGGTCTATAGAAACAGAAAGAACAAATGAACATGTATAGCGAGCCATAATAGCCGCAAACCTCGCAACACTCCGTCCTCTTATAATAACTAACACCTGCTCAAAGTAAGTAATTTTTATATCAATTCAAAAAAACCTCCTCTAAAATAATGATTTGGTAAGGTTAGGTTGTAATAATGAAAGTCGCGATTGCTGGAGCAACAGGATTTGTAGGTAGTCGTTTGGTAGAACGACTTACCAAAGAAAATAATAGTGTAGTAGTACTGACCCGGAATGCTACTCATGCTCAAAGAGTGTTTCCTAAGAGTTCATTCCCGAATGTGGAGGTAGTAACGGCAAATTTAACGATATCAGGAGAATGGCAAAATGCTATATCTGGGTGCGATGCAGTTGTGAATTTATCTGGTGAACCAATAGCAGAAGGACGTTGGTCTCCTGCCCGTAAACAAGAAATTCTCAATAGTCGTAAGCTTGGGACTGCAAAAATTGTTGAGGCAATTACAAATGCAAATCCTAAACCAAATGTCCTAGTAAATGCTTCGGCAATTGGTTTCTATGGCACTAACGAGACAGCAAGCTTTGATGAGACAAGTTCCCCAGGCAACGATTTTTTAGCATCCGTGTGTCAAGCGTGGGAATCTGAAGCGCAACTTGTCAAAAACGCTGGTGTCAGATTAGTTATTTTACGTTTGGGAATTGTTTTAGGTAACGGCGGCGCCTTGGGTAAAATGATTACACCGTTCAAGCTGTTTGCGGGTGGGCCACTTGGAAGCGGCAAGCAGTGGTTTTCATGGATTCACCTTGATGACGTGGTGAATTTAATAATTCAGGCACTGACAAAACTCGAAATGGAAGGAGTATATAATGCGACCGCGCCTAACCCCGTTAGAATGTCACAGTTATGCGAAACAATGGGAAAAGTAATGGGGCGCCCTTCATGGCTACCTGTACCATCTTTTGCACTAGAAGCATTATTAGGAGATGGAGCAATAGTAGTTTTAGAAGGGCAACAGGTAATACCAAAACGGACATTATCATCTGGCTTTAACTACCAGTATCCAAACCTAGAACCAGCCTTAGTAGAAATACTCAAATAAACCTCTTGTGGAACAGGCATCCCTGCCTGTCCTACTATCCTAAGCTTTCTTAACAAAAACATTCTTAGACACCCAACTAATAACCCCACTCAGAATGGCGCCACCCATCAAAATACCAATAGCGGGGTTGAATACAGGTTGCCAAAGTTGATGCCACAAATCAAGACCCAGTGGAACTCCAGTTGCATCACCAATGACGGCAACCGCAAACCAAGCAAATCCAAAAAATACTAAAAAGACATCAGCTACAAGTATAAAATTTAACCCGTTTAAAAATTTTTCTTTCATAAAAGGTATATGAGAATCAAGGTTAATGAGGTACAGGGTAATGGGAATGTGGGCGCCCTTACCCTATACGTCACTTTTATCCAAAATATCTTCTATTCAAATATCCAATCTTTAACTTTTGTTAAGCTTTTCCAATCAGGCTTTCTAGAAAGACCATCTTTAATGCTTTCTTCAAGTTCAGAGCGCCATTCTTCATTGACAAAAATTAGTTGCTGTGCAAACTCGACGTGCTGCCGAAGTCCTTTTTGTCCGGTTTCTAACATAGCTACAGCTAGGTTAACCCTCGCTTGTGGGTCTTGGGGATTAATTTTTACAGCTTTTTGAGCAGCCTTACATGCCAATGAACCCTTATCGTCAAGAAGATACAGCCAAGATAAACAAGTCCATGCAGCACTGCTTTTAGGGGAGCGGTCGCATATGTCTTTGAAAACAGGAATTAAAGTAGCTGGACTTTCTCCAGCTTTATAACGTTCTAATCCTGAATCAAATAGTGATTCTAAAGTTTGAGTCATACAAAATTGGTCAAATAGTCACAAAAACACAGCCATTCAATTACCTTCGGTACACTGCGTGAACGCAATTACTGAAGGTAATTACGAATTGTTAAATCCATTGGAGGATTATACGCCAAATGACTTACCACAACCACAGGTTTGTGCGGCATTGGGGTTGGTGAATTGAAAACCACCACCAATCATAGCATCGCTGTAATCGAGCATTAAGCCGTAAAGATATAATAAGCTTTTACGGTCGCAAACTATTTTGAAGCCCTCATAGTCAAAAACGTCATCATGTGGTGTAATTTGACTTGCATCTTCAAAGTCCATCATATAGGACATTCCGGAGCAGCCACCTTGACGTACTCCCACCCTCAAACACAAGTCCTTATCTTGTTTGTCGCGTAAAGCTTTGACTTGACGCAGTGCAGATTCGCTTAATTGGATTCCTCGTTGTTGGGATTGGGTTGCTTGTGTCATATGATGATTGAACTCCTTAAATTTAAGCTACTGAGTTTATGGGTTAGAGCGCAAGAAAGCGTAGTTTTTATCTTTATTCTAGCTTTCTATTGGGTTACAGGCAGCCGAATTGTAAATACTGGTCGTCCATCGTTCCTTATATTTTTATTCTAGAATTGAGAGATTCAGTATGTTCAAAGTCTGGCATTTGAGTTAAATTGCCCTTATAACAGCTTATACTCAGCACCATTACTGAGTTTATACAGGTTTGGCTTCTCCATTCCCAAAATTGCTCTCGTTACAAATCGCTTGTTTTGATTCACGGTTGTATATGACAAGTTTTAATCGCTCTACCAGTCGTCGGCTGAAGAAGTTACCCCAAATTCCTTCTGTATGGGAGGGCGATCGTCGTCCATTGTCATCGCACCAAAAGTCCGAGGATGATAAAGGCGACTGTATTCTCTGGGTTGATGGTTCACAAGGAATTGTGCGGGGCATGGATGTGGTAGCATGTGACGCTGGACCAGAGGCAATCGTTCGGACGCTAATGCGCGCGATGGAAAATCCTCACAGTCCAGCTAAACCATCGCGTCCGTTGCGGATTGTAGTGCGCGACCGCGAAATACAATTTTACCTGCGTGGTGTTTTACAAGATTTAGAAATTGCAATAGATTACACACCCGAACTTCCTTTAATAGATGAGCTATTTCGTGGGTTTTCCGAAATTATTGACAATCAAATTCCTGATTTACCACCGCAGTATGCAGAACTTTTGCACTCGAAAGCTTACGCAATGTGGGAAGCTTGCCCGTGGGACTTTCTACAAGAGCAGCAAATTATATCCATTGAAATTAACCAATGGGATATTGGAACTCTATATGCCTCGGTAATGGGCATGTTGGGGATGGAGTATGGAATTTTACTATATAGGTCAAGTGAATCACTTAAACGCTTTCGTGCCGCTGTTTTAAAGGATGACGATACGCAAAATTTAGAAGAAGCATTTTTAAAGCAAGATTGTTTATTTTTGACTTTTGAGCGCAACTCTGACTTCGAGGATGAGGATGATGACGACGACGAGTACAAAGACCTTGGGGAGTTACCAATTTCAGAAATCAGCCCGACTTTTGGTAATATTCATCCTTTAGAGGGGTTACGCTCTGTACTTTATGATGAAGAAGCGTTAGTAGTACATATAGCACTTGAAAGCTTAATTAAATTTGTTCGTGACCATCGGCGCCAACTTAGCGAAGAGATTTTTCCATCTTTGAGTCGTCGTTACCGAATAGCATTACCAGAGTCAGAAGAAACAAAATCTATTAGCGTCAATGTTGCGACAATGCCAGAATTAGCAGCCGAATTGGAAGAAATGGCTGGTTTTGATACACAAGACGAAGAAGATATATATGACACACCAATGTTTCGTTCGCTTCGCGATGATTTGATACCAGACGATTCGTTTTTAAGTTTAGGGGTCGTATCGTGGGAAATGTTAGATTATCTTCAAAAAGGCGTTAAATACCAAAAAGCAGGTGATATAAAGCCAGTTGGTGATGGTTTACCTGTGATATTAATACAAACCTCACGTCCCAAAGCAAAAACTGTCATCGAGAGTATTGAAAAAGCAGGTGGACTGAAAGCAATTTGTTTTAACCCCGGCGCCGACCCTATGGGAACAGAAGTATACGACCTAGGTTTGCTACAAACCAAGAACGGTGAATTATTTTTATTTGGAGAATTTGAAGACGACGACCCTACCCATGTCGAAGCTCGTAGGAAGTGGAACCAAAGGTGCAAAAATACTAAAGGCTACTGCGGACTAATAATTGCCAAAGGACTAACAGGCGCCAGTCGCGGCAACCCTCAACTGCGTGACATGATGGCATTATTTGAAGGCGTATCCCTCTCACCTCAGCAATTAGGCATCGGAACTTTACAATTAATGCCCGAACTTCAATATGAATAGAGTTCAGAGAAATCACTGTTGCAACACCTGTATAAGTAATATAAATTACTTTTAGCATGGGTAGTATAACTTCTGAATTCAGTTATGTTTAATACAGTATCGGTTTCTGGTTCGCAAGGGGAGCGTAAGCCAGGAGTTTCGCCAGTAATTCATTTAGCCAAAATGTGGGCTAAAAAATATGTCCAGCGTTTGGATAGAGCGGATGATATAAACGAGGGTGTAAATATACGTGAAAGTACTACTAAAAAAATGCATAATTTGCTACGCCAAGCTAGTATTGATGCTTGGTCACAAACAGAGAAGCTAATTGGTAGAGAAGTACATCGTCACGAAATCGACCGCACGTTAATTGACCCGTGGCAAATTTCCCAAGATTCTTTTGCGATATACAACAAAGCTATCGAGTCTTATGCTCAAAAGTTACCACCTGAAAACTTAGCTAGAACAATAGGTAGATATTTAGGTAAAATACGCTCGAATTACACAGAGACCGACGCACGAGTGATTGGGTTTGTATCGATGCAGATACATTACACAGGGCAAATCTTGCTCAAACAAATTCCTAACTCAGAGCAGCAGATAGTCAATAGTTACTTTAAGGTAGTTGATGATTTTTTGTATATGCCTTTACAAAGAGCATATGAAGCATCTGCCAAACATGACGCAAGTTCACCAACTTTACAAGTAGTTCAACAATTATTACCCATCAGTAGTGACATCGCACGGTCGATATGCGAGCGCGTTATTATGCTTTACCCAAGATACCATACGCACAGCGGCTTACTTTCCAACCCAGTTGTAAAAATTGCCAGCATCCGCGATGTCGAAATGTTTCAAGTTTATTTATGGGTGTGTGTACTAGAAGATAGTATTGGCTCAATTCAACACGAACTGTTTCCATTGTGTGTAATGCTTTATCCTGCACTTAGGGTTCAGTGGGAACTGATACGAACGATGATTCACCTGCTACGTCAAGAAGTTGGCGCCAGATTGGGAGATAGAGAGAAAACCCTGTTTAAACCTTACCTTGAAATTTTATGGGAAATGTTCAGCCCAGATATTTTTCCAGATAGTTTCTAAATTTTGATTAAATTTTGACTAAATTTTTATACATTCACTGAGACTTTCGACAAAGCTTTTAACAAGCTATTGGCGTATGTTACTAAGTGCTATAGACTTTTTCATAAAACTAAGTTCGACTTGATGTCGTATATTTTTTAACATTCAAGCTTATAAACTCATAAATTTTGGCTAAAAATACTTATTCACTAGTCACTATCAAACGATTATGATTATACATATGATACCAAATAACTGCCACTCGAATTGATTAATCTTTACCCTAAACAGTAACCAAAGATAGTTACTCTTTATTAAGAGTGTTAGTAGAATTGTAAAATAATTGTAACACATATTACATATTATGCACTATGTCTACTGTCAAGAGATATGATTAAAAATTTAACTAAACAACTATATTCTTTACAAATATTTCATGAAGTAAAACTATTAGAAGAGTTTACACAATAAATCAAGATTACTTAAAGAATATAGGTGAATAAGAGACAAGATATACAATTGAATAATCAGGTTAAGAATCATTTTTAGCTTGTAATATCCAGAAATACCAGGGTAATAATGAAAAAAATATTGGAAGAGTCAAACAAGCATACAGCACTTCCATCTGTTACGCAATACAGGTTTTCTCCTTGTCCCTTTCCTGTCAAAGCTTTTAGCTTTAAAGATGTACCTCATAGCTGCCGGAAGTGCTGTAGGTTGGGTGTCACTCTTAAAGGTGCCACCCCATCTTTAGCATTGCAATGGACAAAAAATTATTTACAAAATCTCGATAACAGGTTGTATCAGCAATCCGAACCGGAGAGAGAAACCCTAAACAATGTTGTATCTCAAGATGGGCGTAAGAAAACCGCGCAGTCGCTCTTAGGTTCTTTACGGAGGGTTAGCCACCAAGCCTGGAACCGTGTTGAGATATTATTAGCAAAGTCAGCAAAACGTCATAAGATTGACCCCGAACTCATCAACCCGTGGGAGATAAGCGCAGAATCATTTAAGATTTACGAAAAAACTTTGAAAGTTTACACTCAACAGGCGCCGCTACGGCAATTGTCTACGTTAATGCGGTTAGCACGCACTGGTGGTGAACCTTTATCTGAAAAAGCATTGAGTATTTATACTAAACAAGTGGCGCCGAGCCAGTTAGCAACAGTAATAGGTTATAGCGTTGGGGGAATACGAAAAAAGTATACTGAACAAGACCCACGTGTGATTGGGTTTGTAAGTATGCAATTTCACTACACAAGCCAAATGCTGCTAGATACTTTATCACTTTTAGAATGTTCAATAATAAGTGCGTACTTCAAAGTCATTGATGACCACTTATACATGCCACTTCAAAGAGTTTATGAAGCAGCAGCAGAACACGATTACGATTCAAAAGAATTATCGGCAGTGCAAAGGTTATTACCAGTAAGTACTGAAATTGCTAAAAATATATCAAAAAAAAATATTGACATTTATCCCAACTACCGCTGTTCTTCAGGTCGCTTAAGCGATGCAGCAGTGATGATTTCGAGTATACGTGACATTGAAATGTTTCAAGTTTACTTATGGTTATCAACCTTAGAGGGAAGTGTTGCAGCACTTCAGCAAGAGTTATTTCCTTTATGTGTAATGTTGTATCCCACATTTAATGTCCAATGGGAGTTAATACGACAAATGTTACACTTATTAGGTCAAGAAATACGTCAGCGCTTAACCACCCAACAAGTCAATACACTGATGCCATACTATCAAGTCTTATGGCAAATGTTTTCTCCCGAAGTTTTTGGAGAATTTGATTTACGTTCAGGTTGGCATGAGTTGCATGAGGATTTTGTAAATTCGTTATTTGCTTAACAGTAACAATATGAAGTTAATTTATAAAATTTTGTTCAAGCAGGATTGTTTTATCCTGTTGATAGTTTCTCCTGTCGTAATAGTCAGTGTGCAATAATTTTTTTGTCACAATCGCCTACAATGAATCTCAAATTTTATACTTTATTAGGATATGATAAGTATTCTGATAACCCCAAATTTATTTTATTGATGAAACTAGTAATATAAGATGCTCCACTGCACATAAACACACAAACATGATATATTCTTCACTCGCGTGATTACAAACTACAACTGAATTTGGTTCAAAGAAGCATAACAAAAATGACTAATAAGAAATGGGCTGTCAAACGCATAACTGTTAATTTAGCGGCACAGGAAGCAGAAAGACTAGAGCTGTACTGTCAGCAGACTGGTAGACCTGCAACCGATGTCATCCGAGAACTGATTCGAGGCTTACCAGTTAGCGAGGAAGCGACGAACAACGTCAGCGCGAATCGATAACAAGCTTTGGAACGTTCAAATTTCGTTCTAAATATTTACTAATTTTTGAGTAACTCCAGTTAGCGCCTCCTCACACACTTAAACTTCTAAAATTTTTATATCTATTTCACCCTTCTACGCGCACGTAGCCAACGATGCGGTAAGAACTTATAGCGACGAATTGCCATTTCTGACACCTTCCCCTGTTAAAATTTGTAAAGATAACTGGAAAAGGAAGTACGGAATGCGCGTTGCAATCGTAGGTGCTGGTTTAGCTGGGCTAGCAACCGCTGTAGATTTAGCTGATGCGGGCTGTGAAGTCCAAATTTTTGAATCGCGTCCATTTGTGGGCGGAAAAGTGGGCAGTTGGGTTGATTCGGATGGCAACCACATTGAGATGGGTTTGCATGTCTTTTTTGGCTGCTATTATCAACTGTTTGATTTGATGCAGAAAGTCGGTGCTTTGGATAATTTTTTAGCCAAGCAACATACTCATACCTTTATTAACGAAGGTGGACGTGTTGGCGCGCTTGATTTCCGCTTCTTTACTGGCGCCCCTGTAAATGGATTAAAAGCATTTTTTACAACATCGCAACTTTCGGCATATGACAAATTCCGCAACGCGATGGCATTAGGCACAAGTCCAGTAGTACAGGGACTAGTAGATTTTGATGGCGCCATGCGAACTATTCGTGACCTAGACAAAATCAGTTTTGCTGATTGGTTCCGCAGTCACGGTGGTAACAACAACAGTTTGCGAAAGCTGTGGGATCCAATTGCCTTAGCATTAGGATTTATTGATACAGAGAATATTTCCGCACGGTGTATGTTGACAATTTTTCAGCTATTCGCCGTTCGTACAGAAGCATCAAAACTAAGAATGCTGAAAGGTTCGCCCTACGATTTCATGCATAAGCCGATTTTGAATTATCTGGAAGAGAGAGGTGCCAAAATTTACACTCGTCGGCAAGTAAGAGATATTGTATATACAGAACTAGAAGGACAAACACGCATCACCGAAATAAAAGTAGCAAACGGTGATAGCGAAGAAAGTATTATTGCTGATGTTTATGTAGCAGCTTGTGATGTACCAGGAATTAAGCGATTACTACCCTCTGATTGGCGTAAATGGTCAGAGTTTGATAACATTTACAAGTTAGATGCTGTACCTGTTGCGACTGTACAATTACGGTTTGACGGTTGGGTTACAGAACTAGAAGATGCGAAACAGCGTACTTCACTCGAACAAGCAGCCGGAATCGATAACTTATTATATTCTGCCGACGTTGACTTTTCGTGCTTCGCCGACTTAGCGCTAACTAGTCCCGACAGTTTTTACCGTGAAGGACAAGGTTCATTAATACAGTTAGTATTAACACCGGGTGACCCATTTATAAAGAAAAGTAACGAAGAAATAGTTGAACACTCCCTCAACCAAATCCATAAATTATTTCCTTCATCACGGGAATTAAAATTAACCTGGTCAAACGTAGTAAAACTAGCACAATCACTATATCGTGAGGCGCCGGGAATGGATATGTATCGTCCCAACCAAAAAACACCAATTGTTAACTTCTTCTTAGCCGGAAGTTACACACAGCAAGACTATATTGATAGTATGGAGGGCGCCACGCTATCAGGAAGACAAGCAGCCAAAGCAATATTAGAAACAGTTAAAAGGTAGGGTGCGTGACGCTACCAAAATTCTGAAACGAAGCGATAATCCAGTAGCGTCACGCACCTTACGCGCACATAACCCTTTCCCCCATTAAAAAATAATGCCAGACTGGTTAGAGCATACCGTACAGGTAGAAGTAGAGGCGCCAATAGATTTCGTATGGAGTCTCTGGTCAGATTTAGAACAAATGCCACGTTGGATGAAATGGATTGATTCAGTAAAAGTACTCGAAGACGACCCAGATATATCAATATGGAAACTTAGCTCAAACGGGTTAGAGTTTAGTTGGCGTTCTCGCATTCTAAAAAAAATACCCAATCAAATAATCGAATGGCAATCTATTGATGGACTACCAAATCGTGGCGCCATTCGATTTTATGACCGTAAAACCAGTAGTATCGTCAAAATGACGGTTGCTTATGCCATTCCTGGGGTTATCGGTAAGATTATGGATAATTTGTTTTTGGGGAAGGTTGTAAAATCTACTCTTGATGCTGATTTACAACGGTTTAAAGAGTATGCGCTTCGTTGTAAGGACTTCAGTCCTTAATATCTACACTAAGGACTAAAGTCCTTATTACGAGTTCACCAGGTGGGGTCACTAAATAAGTTAATAGTTAATTCTTCACGTCCGGGTGGTACGGATGATATACACGCACGCACAGTTTTTCCGTCTTCGTACTCTACTGTGCAAGCGTGGCATGAACCCATTAAACACCCTGTGGCTATAAATACTCCGGCACGGTCGGCAACATCAAGTAGAGGTTCTCCCACTTCGGCATCAATAGTTATATCATCGGGTAGAAAATGAACACGAATACTCATGGGTTTGTTTACTTAATCACAAGAACGCTGATAAATCTAAATGCCGTTCAACTTCGTTCGCAAGCGAATCTAATAGATTTTCCCGCTGTTCGCGGTAATTTGCAACACCTGTAGGTAATGATTTTAAACCACGTTGTTGACGTAAACGGTTTAACCAAGCTCGGCGCCAAGGGCCATTATCAAATATTCCGTGTAAATAAGTTCCCCAAACAGATTGACAACCATCGACTAATCCTAAATTGGGGTCATCGAATAAAGCTTGGTACCCTTGGTTATCGTTGGGTGGAATTTCTGTGCGTGAACGTCCCTGGTGAATTTCAAATCCGGTAACAGGTAAACCCAGGTGTGGGAAATTTGAAGTTACTTGACGCTGACGAGCAATTTTTTGCCCAGTAATAACTGTCTTTAATGGTAATAATCCTAACCCTTGGAATCTACCTGCTTGACCCTCAATGCCTTCAGGGTCTGCTATCATTTGTCCTAAAATTTGGTATCCTCCACAAATTCCTAAAACCGTTCCACCAGAGGCAGCGTAGTGTTGGATAGCTTCTGCCATCCCGCTTTTTTGCATAATTAGTAAGTCGGCAATAGTCGTTTTTGTACCAGGTATAATTACTGCATCTGGATGTCCTAAATCTTGCTTTGGACTTAGATATTTTACTGATACACTTGGCTCTGATTCGAGTGGGTCAAAATCGGTAAAGTTAGAAATGCGAGGCAAACGAATTACTGCAATATTAAGGTCACTGCCATGTTTATGCGGTTTACGTTCGAGTAAGTCCAACGAATCTTCAGCAGGAAATACAAGCTCTAGGTAAGGAATTACCCCAATTACTGGAATACCCGTGCGTTCCTCAACCCATTTAATTCCTGATTCAAGTAACGAACGCTGTCCTCGAAACTTATTGATTACAATACCTTTAATTAACGCGCGCTCATCTGGTTCTAATAGTTCTAGAGTACCAATAATATGAGCAAAGGCGCCACCTCTATCGATATCAACAACTAATATAGTAGATGCGTTCAAATGTTTAGCGACTCGCATATTGGTTAAGTCGCGGTGCTTAAGATTAATTTCCGCAGGACTTCCAGCACCTTCGCACACTAACAAATCGAATTCGGTTTGCAAATGCTGTAAAGATTCTTCGATTGACCGCCAGCCTAAATCAAAATACTGTTCATAGTATTCAGCAGCAGTAACTTTACCAACGGGTTTACCCTTCATAATGACCTGTGAAGTCATATCGCCTTGGGGTTTAAGCAATATAGGATTCATTTCCACCCAAGGAATAACACCAGCGGCCCAAGCTTGAACAGCTTGAGCATAGCCCATTTCACCACCACTGGCTGTTACGTATGCATTTAGAGCCATATTCTGACCTTTAAAAGGCGCCACTCGCCAACCACGTCGCGACAAAATCCGACAAATAGCAGCTGTTAATAGAGATTTCCCCGCGTGGGACGTAGTGCCCACAACCATAATTGCTTTCATAAGTTAAATAATCTATTAGTTTTTAGTAGAGGGAGTGGTCGCAAACCATGTGAGATGCCAATCGTCACTATTAGATAACGAGTGACAACTCAACTATATTAAAGATTTGATGAATGGGATTGACGTTTCCGTACTTATTATTCCCGTGTATCCTTCTTTAATAACTCATTTCCCCTTAATTCTAGAAGGGTAATCTCAGGTAGCGAGTCACAGCTTCATAAAAAATATCCAGAAACGTCGGTTGGCGCCACGGTTTTGTCAAAGATTGCTCGACTAATTGGCGCCCTAAAGGAGTCAAACGAAAACTATCGGTTATACCCTGACCATCAACTTCGCGTCGTAATACACCAACCTGAATTAGCCAAACAAGTTCATTATCCGTAATTAATTCCGACAAAGGGCGTTTAGTATAACCATTCTCAACACCCTTCGTACCAGTAATTTCACTGATTGCCACCCTGTCTTGACGCATCGCATCAAACAAAGAAAACATAAAAGGCGAACAAATCAGGGACCGCAGTGCGCGTTCAAGAGTCTGACCTGTATAAACAAAAGGTTTTTGGTTTTGATAATCAATAACAGACATAAAAATTTCTAGGGGCGCGTTAACCCACATCTTACTTAATAATGAAAAACCACGTAAAACCGCCCTTTTTAGAGGATTGCGGAACATTCATCTTAAAACATTGTAAATTATTGTAAAATTTTAAATGCATAAACAATCAGCAAACAGGGTAGTTTAATTATGGCTTTAGCAGTTGGTACAGATGCACCTGCATTTACCGCCAAAGATACCAACGGTAATACAGTGTCGTTGTCAGATTTCAAAGGTAAAACTGTAGTCTTATATTTCTATCCCAAAGACGATACTCCAGGTTGCACCAAACAAGCTTGCAGTTTCCGCGACGCTCAACCGGACTATCAAAATAAAGATGTAGTCGTGCTGGGAGTTAGTGCTGATAACGAAAGTTCGCACCAGGCATTTACTCAAAAGTACAATTTGAATTTTCCTCTCTTGGCAGACACCGACCATTCACTTATCAGCGCTTATGACGTTGATGGTGGTGGATATGCAAAGCGCGTTACCTATGTAATCGATGGTAACGGCAAAATCACTCACGTTGATGCTAGCGTTAACACTTCCACTCACGCTAGTGATGTTTTACAAGCATTAGGTCTGTAATTATATATCGGTCAGAATAATGTTTTACTGGGGGATATAATAAATAAACCCCAGTAATTCAAATAAAAAGCAACGAATCAAATCGTCAAAATAATCATATATACACTTATAGCTCCGAATTTATATAATAAAGCTGTATAAAAAACATGCTAACTATACAAATTCGCCCTGTAAAAAAGCGCTATTTTTGCGAATAACACTTAATTAATAAAAAAACAAGTAGCAATATTTGCTGACAATAAAGAGATTTTTACCACAGAGACGCAGAGTCCACAGAGATAAGAGGCCCAAAGGTAGGGTGCGTGACGCTACAACAATCATTAAACTAAGCAATCATCTGGTAGCGTCACGCACCTCACTTCGAGTTAGGAGAGTTATAATTTGGCGCCATTTGGAGATTTTTCTAGAGAATGTATTTATATAAACTTATTCAATTAAGAATCTTGAAATTATTAAATTCTTTCTTGTGGGATGGGCTTCCAGCCCGTCCTTGACCACAACTCATAGCTTTCATAATTTTCAGTACTCATGGAAAAATAAAATGGGCGGGCAAGGATGCCCACCCCACAAGATTAATGTTTAAAAAGAATGTAAATACTACTTGCTGGGTTCTAGTTTGATTATTTGTGAACCTTGCTGTGGTAGTGGTTGTAATATGTTGCCCGTATTTCGTGTATTGCCATTTTGCATCATTTGTTGTTGCCGCGCGCGGAATGCTGCTGCTGCCTCGTCTAATTCTTTGCCCTGTTGATTGAAAAAATCTGGATTGTAATTGTTTATACCGAGTTGCGCGTTGTGAATCATTTGGAACATGTTGAACGGGCTTTGCTCGGTACCGCGATAAAATGGGTCGTTACTGGGAGTATCGTAGTTTTGTGGATTGGTGGTTTGGCTGCTAGGGAAAGTTTGTGCGTTGCTTGGTTGTGCTACGCTTGCTAAACCTAGTCCAGCTAGAGACAAAAGTGCTAATAATCGGATTTTCATAGAGTCGGCGCCTCAAGTACTATAGATAATGATTGTTTCTATTTTACGAAAGTGTCCGGCGAAGTCGAGGTTGTATGCTCAATAATGCTACAACTGCGAACCCTACTAATACTAGTAAGGCGCCACCGAAGGTTACATCACCCCAAAATGACTGCATGACAACACTATTTAATCCCCAGTTGCTATGAGTGTAAAGGTAGCGTATTGGTTCAATAGCGTAGCTAAGAGGGTTAAGGGTCGCAATTGTTTGTAACCATGTAGGCATAAATGATAATGGCGCCAATGCAGTCGAAGCGAATAACATCGGTAGGGTACTAACGAAAATAACTGCGATAAGTTCAATATGTCCCGGTAAAGTAAATGCTAAACCTAAGCTTAAAGCAGTTACACCAAGTGCTAACGCAAATACGATTAGTACTATTGCACTTAAACCTGCTGCGTTAGGTAGACCTGCACCTAAAAATGATGCGGCGCCTATGATAACAGCAGTTTGAAGTAAGCTTTGACTAATAATAAAGATTGCTGACGCGAAGACGATGGAAAAGCGTGATGCTAAAGGTGCTACCAATAGTCGATTTAAGAATCCAAACTCACGGTCAAACATTACAGGTAGTCCAGCGTTGAGCGCTCCTGCAAATGCTGTAAAAACAATAATACCTGCTGCGAGAAATTGACCGTAATTGGTTGTACTGCCAAATATACCTTTTGGTGCATTTTGAAATAAGGCGCCAAATAGTACTAACCACATTACGGGTTGAATGATACCAGCAAATAAAGTACTGGGGCGCCGTTGTAGTTGGATGAATAAGCGTTTTGTAAGCGCTAAAGTTTCTTGAACTATTTCACCGAAGGTGTTATTTGATGATTTACTAGCATAGAGTTGCGGTGATGCTACTTGCTGCCAGTTGATATCTGATTTTGGAGGTAGTATGGTGCCACTCATAAGAATTTTGGGGTTTTCTAAAGTTAATAGTGAATAGTTATGAGTTATAAGTTATGAGTTAGAAATTAAATGAGGAGTAATAGATTGCACATGAGGTTAAATGTAAAAGCATCAACTCCGCGCCGACTAACTCCTAACTAGTAAGGTGCGTGACGCTATTAGATCATTTGTTTTTTCCACAATTGCTATAGCGTCACGCACCCTACCTTATCTCATATTTTGTTTTTTCTCTGCTTTGGGGTCACGGTTTGCTGCTGCTGCAAGTTCTGCGTCTATAAGCGTGCTTCCTGTTGCAGCAAGGTAAACGTCATCTAGACTAGGACGTGACTGGGCAATACCAAACATGGGTAAACCAGCGTTGTTTAAAGCTTGTTGAATTGTGATTAAGGTATCGTTTTGCGGAGTTACAACTAAATTAAGCGAATTACCTTGCGCGCTATTTATAATTACATTTTGTACAAATGGCAAAGATTTGAGTAAATTTTTTGCTTTTTCTGCTTCTTCTTGCGGAGAGAATTCACGAATACGCAGCGTTATTCTATCTCCTCCTATTTTATCCTTTAACTCAGATGGCGTTCCTTGGGCAATGACCATACCACGGTCTATAATTGCCACTCGGTCGGCTAATGCGTCTATTTCTTCTAAATAATGACTAGTAATTAATACTGTTGTTCCAGCTTCGCGCAGCTTTCGTAAAAATTCCCAAACAATAAACCGACTCTCAATATCGAGTCCTACTGTTGGTTCGTCTAGTACTAGTACATCAGGTGCATGTAGTAACCCTGCTGCTAGGTCTAAACGTTTACGTAAACCTCCAGAATACGTGCCAGTCTTTTTATCGGCATATTCTTGTAAACCTAGTAAACTAAGTACTGTGTCGATTCGCTGCTTTGTTACTGCCGCAGGTAAATGGTAAAGTGCAGCATGTAATTGTAGCAGTTCGCGACCTGTTAATATTTTATCTGGTGCTGCTTCTTGCGCGACATATCCTAAACGTTGTCGTGCAGCTTTTGGGTTCTCTACTACCGAAATGCCAGAGACTTCTACTTTACCAGCATCAGGCGCCGTCAAAGTACACAATATACGTAAAGTAGTTGTTTTCCCTGCACCGTTGGGACCGAGCAAACCAAAAATTTCTCCTGACTGCACCTGAAAGGACACATCCTTGACAGCTTCAGTTGCACCATAGCGCTTTTTTAGATTTTGAATCGAAACTGCGGGAGCCATAATACATTCCTAACTATAAAAACTTAACCATAAAGACCCGACTCAAAAAAATCTTAACAAATTGCAACACTATTACTTTTATCTTAGCGGTCATGTTCCCATATAAACCTGTTTCGAGAAAATGGGGAATTAGTGATTTCCCTAAATGTATCAACCAGTCCTAGAGCCTTTCTAATAACTAGTATATATTTATACTTATAATTCACTAATCACGCTCGGTCAGCCCTGAATGGACAGAAACCGTCTCCGGGCTTATTTAACATTGATTCGCGAATTGCTACGATGCCCGAATGGAGAAGGGTTAGCTTTGTTACAAGCTAATGCGTGAATTGGTTGATACAAATTTAATTGAACTGATGAAGCGAGTAGCCACCAGGGCAACACAAAGAGGTAATTTCAGCACAGCTAATTTCTTGCTAGACTTAGTACAGCAACTTAAAGAAATGCTGGCGCCACAACAAGAGCAATTTGATAACGAAGAGAAAGTGTATTCTGTTTACATGCAGGTCATTGAGCAATTACTCAATTGTCGTAGCGGCGCCGAAACAGAAATTTTGCGTTTGCATCAGGACATAATCGATACAAGATTTATACTGGCACTGCGACAGGTTGCAGCGATGTTTACTGACATTGGCGAAAAAAAGGCAGCTGAATTTTTACACGCAATAGCAGTACCTTTAACTCAAGCACTCAGTAATGCCAACTCGAATATAAATACAAATTTATTGCCTTCAGAGTATATAGATTTTCTTAGTGACGTGTTGCGGTTAACAGCGGATAGTAACGGTGACACACAAGTTATTTATCAACTGCTAGAAGAAAATTTAGATAAGCTCAACATCAACTTTGCTCAAGCTCTGGATAATTGGGCAACTTCTACATTAATTGCGATAAATCCAGAAATAGCTTTGAGTATTGTAGGACTTACACAAAGAAACCTGGTTTCTACGCATTCATTGTTGCAGACAAATCGTCATTTTTATTACATGTTATCAACGTATATTCCAGGTTTCTAGGTTTTCATGCGTAAGTCCTGTATTGTTACCGACATAGTTAATTTTAGTAATTTGGTTCAAGATTTTACTAGTGGAGAACCTGCTTATAATGTAGAAATTGCAATTGCAGGTTATGAAGTTGCGCTGCGAGCATATCGTCGTGATAAGTATCCACTCAAATGGGCAGGAGTACAAAATTACCTTGGCAAAGCATATTTGAAACGTATTTTAGGTGATAAAGCAGTTAATGTAGAAGTTTCTATTGAATGTTATCGCGTTGCCTTGGAAATACATGAACGCGAGCATTTTCCAAAAGAATGGGCAGAAACTTTACGAAATGTGGCTGCTGCTTACCAACATCGTATTTATGCAAATAAAGAAGATAATTTGAAAGGAGCTTCCGAATATTTTGGTCTTGCATCCCAAATATGTTTTGATGGCAATTGAGTAATAATTTCAAAATATTGGCGCCTAGTAGTGTTCACTTTGTTTGGATATCTAAAATTTTAGGCAATAAAAACAATAAATGATGATTCATTTTGTTTATCTATAATAATGAAAATAAGGTTCTAGGTGTTTTTACTAATTATTAATTATGTAATCTTGCGCTGTTAGTACTTACTATTGCTAGGGAATAATATACAAAGAACATCTCAAAAATTCCTGACATATGGCACTTTTAGAAGGCAGCATCCCTGGTTATCACCTCAGTGAGTTACTTTACGATGGTTCCAGAACCCTGGTTTATCGAGGACAACGCTTGATTGACCAAAAACCTGTAGTTATCAAACTGCTGAAAAATCCCTACCCTAACTTCAGCGAGTTAATACAATTTCGTAACCAGTACACGATTGTCAAAAATCTCGAAATACCAGGGATTATTCGTCCTTACAGTTTGGAACCTTACCAAAATGGTTATGCTCTGGTGATGGAAGATTTTGGTGGGGTTTCGCTGCGGGATTATATTCGTACAAATACCCTTAGTTTGTGGCAGCTTGTAGCTGTAGCTATACAAGTTACAAATATTTTAGATGGACTAACGCTTGCGCGGGTTATTCATAAGGATATTAAACCTGCAAATATTCTTATACATCCGTATAGTCTGCAAATAAAGCTAATTGATTTTAGCATTGCTTCGTTACTAGCTAGAGAAACTCAAGAAATATATAGTCACAATCTTCTTGAAGGTACATTAGCTTATTTGGCGCCAGAACAAACTGGACGGATGAATCGTGGGATTGATTATCGTACTGATTTTTACTCGTTGGGGATAACTTTATATGAGTTATTTACAGGACAATTGCCGTTTGGAATTGATGACCCGATGGAATTGGTGCATTGTCATATTGCAAAATACCCTCCATTAGTACATGAAATCAACTCAGAAATTCCCCCTGTACTGTCGCTAATTGTGGAAAAATTGATGGCGAAGAATGCTGAAGACCGCTATCAAAATGCATTAGGGTTAAAGTATGATTTGGAACGATGCTTATATGAATTAAAAGTTACACACAAAATTGAGAGCTTTGAAATTGCACAGCGTGATATTTCCGACCGTTTTGTTATCCCTGAAAAACTTTATGGTAGAGAAGAAGAAGTTAAAATATTATTAGATGCTTTTGAAAGAGTCGCTGGTAACGGATTACAAACGGATGAAACGGATACTATCAGAAAATCTGCTGCGGAATTAATGTTGGTAGCGGGTTTTTCGGGAATTGGTAAAACTGCTGTTGTTAATGAAGTACACAAGCCAATAGTAAGGCAGCGTGGCTATTTTATTAAAGGAAAATTTGACCAGTTTCAGCGTAATATTCCTTTATTTGCATTTGTTAAAGCATTTCGCGATTTGATGGGACAATTGCTTACTCAAACTGATGTAAAGTTACAAGAGTGGAAAGATAAAATACTACAAGCTTTAGGTGAAAGCGCGCAGGTAATTATTGAAGTAATTCCAGAATTCGAACGTATAATTGGGCAGCAACCTGTTGTAGCGCAACTTTCAGGGAGTGCAGCGCAAAATCGCTTTAATTTGCTATTTCAGAAATTTATTCAAGTTTTTACTACTATTGACCATCCGTTAGTTATTTTTATTGATGATTTACAGTGGGCTGATGCTGCATCGTTGAAGCTGATACAATTATTACTAAGTGAAGCAGAGACGGGATATTTATTATTAATCGGCTCCTATCGAGATAATGAAGTCTTTGCGGCACACCCGCTGATGTTGACGTTAGAAGAGTTGCAGAAAAATAATGTGATATTAAATACTATTACCCTGGCGCCGTTAAAAGAAACCCATCTCAATCAATTAATTGCCGATACTCTTAGTTGTACAACTCAAATAGCTTCACCATTAACGCAACTAGTTTATCAAAAAACGAAAGGCAATCCATTTTTTAGCAACCAATTTTTGAAAGCGCTACATGATGATGGATTAATTACTTTTAACTCGTATGAAAGGCAGGTGGGATGGCAGTGTGACATTGCTCAAGTTCAAGCAAAGGCAGTTACCGACGATGTTGTAGAATTTATGGCATTGCAGTTACAAAAGTTACCATTACAAACCCAGAATGTGCTAAAGCTAGCAGCATGTATAGGTAATCAATTTGATTTAGCGACATTGGCAATTGTTTGTGAAAAATCTCAAGTAGAAACAGCCGGAGATTTGTGGAAGGCATTGCAGGAAGGGTTAATATTGCCTACTACTGAGGTTTATAAGTTTTTCCAAGATGGTGACAATGAAAAAACGACTCAATTATCCACAATTAGTGACCAATTACCTAACTATAAATTTCTTCACGACCGAGTCCAACAAGCTGCTTATTACCTAATTCCAGAAGCTCAAAAACAAGCAACGCATTTGAAGATTGGACAACTGATGAAGACTAATATATCGGAGGTAGAGCGGGAAGACATTATTTTTGCAATCGTCAATCAATTAAATATAGGCGCCGCCTTAATTACTCAACAAGAAAACTTAGAAGAATTGGCAGAATTAAATCTCCTAGCAGGACGCAAAGCCAGAGCCGCAACAGCTTATGAACCTGCTTGGTATTACGCGAGTACGGGTATTCAGCTTTTAGGTGATTCTTGGCAAGAAGCTTATGACCTAACTTTAGCTTTGTATGACCTAGGCGCCGAAACAGCTTATCTTTGTGGTAATTATGAACAGATGGAGCTATTGTCAAATGTTGTATTGGAACAAGCTAAAACCCTGCTTGATAAGGTGAAAGCTTATGAAGTTAAAATTTTCACTTATGTAGCACATAAAAAACCATTGGAAGCTATTGCAATTGGGCTACAAGTGCTAAAGCTATTAGAAATTACCTTTCCACAAAAGCCTACAGGTGAAGACATCGGTAAAGCAATAACGTACACAGCTTCACTTATTCCTGAGAATGGTATTGAAGAATTAATTAATCTTCCTGAAATGACTAATCCTTGCAAGATAGCTGCTTTAAGTATCTTGAAGAGTATATCTAGTTCTGCTTACATAGCCAACCCGCCACTACATTTGCTAATTCTCTTGTCAATGGTAGATTTATCTATTCAATATGGAAATGATTCCTTATCTACGATTGCTTATTCTGCTTACGGAACAATTTTATGTGGCGTAGTTCAAGACATAGAAAGAAGCGGAAAATTTGGTAAACTAGCTTTAAAATTATTGCAAAAGTATAACAATAAGGAAAAAAATGCTCAGACATTCATGCTTGTTGCTACATTTACAATGCATTGGCAAGCTCATGTTAAGGAAACACTATCATTTTTACAGTTAGGGTATCAAAATAGCATAGAAGCCGGGGATTTACAACACGCTGCTTGGAATCTCTTCTTTGAAAGTCAATATTGTTGTTTCATTGGTCATGAACTTAGCCAGTTAACAGAGAAGATGGCTAACTACAGCAAGACTTTTAGTCATCTCAAACAAGAACTTCACTTCAATTATCATCAAATATTCAGGCAGTTTATATTGAACTTAATCGGTAGCTCAGAAACTCCGTTTATTTTAGTTGGTGAAGCGTACAACGAGTCAAAGCTGCTACCACAACATCAGCAAGCAAATGACACAACCGCACTTTACTATTTCCACTTGAATAAACTTATTTTATGCTATCTATTTGAAGAATTATCTCAAGCTGTAACAAATGCTACAAGAGCAGAAACATATTTAGAAACAGCAACAGCAACGTTGTTGGTTCCTATATTTAATTTCTACGATTCTCTAGCGCGACTTGCAGTCTATCGTCATTGCTCAACAATTGACCAAAAAAGCCTTATGGAGAAAGTAGAGTTAAATCAAGAGAAGATGAAGAAGTGGGCAACTCACGCTCCAATGAACCACCAACATAAGTACGAGCTAGTTGAGGCAGAAAGGTATCGTGTCTTAAATAACAAAGTGGAAGCTATTGAACTTTACGACAAAGCTATTGCTGGAGCGCGCATAAACGAATATCTTAACGAAGAAGCACTTGCTTCGGAACTAGCTGCTAAATTTTATCTTCAATGGGGTCGAGACAAAATCGCCCAAACTTACATGCAGGAAGCTTACTACTGCTACGCACGTTGGGGTGCCAAAGCTAAAACATCTGACTTAGAAAAACGTTATCCGCAATTACTACAGCCTATCCTGCAACAAAAACAACTCCGCCTTAATGGCTTAGAAACAATTTCTACTATTACCAAATCGGCGCGTGCAGTTAATCAATCGACACAAACATCTACTAGTAACAGCATTTCAATCTCGTCCGTTTTAGATTTTGCTACCATCCTCAAAGCTTCTCAAACCCTTTCTGGGGAAATTCATTTAGATAAATTACTTACCTGTTTGCTCAACACTATCATGGAATCCGGTGGTGCCAGTTTCGGCGCGCTAATGTTGCTGTGGGATAATGAATTGCGGGTAGAAGCCGTTGCTGAATTAGGAGAAAAACCAATCATTTTACAAGCTAGTAGTATTGATAACAGTTCTGATGTCCCCGTTAGCCTAATTTACACTGTTAAACGTAGCTTGCAAACTGTTGTAATCAACGATGCGACAAAAGAGAATTTTTTACTAGCTGACTCATACATTATCCAGCAACAGCCCAAGAGCTTATTATGTACTCCTATTTTGAATCAAGGTAAACTGCTAGGCATTTTGTATCTAGAAAATCACTTAGCAATCGGAGCATTTACAAAAGAACGTGTTCAAATTCTTAACCTTTTGTGTACCCAAGCTGCTATTTCCCTAGAGAATGCTCGACTGTACCAAAAATCTCAAAATTACGCTCAACAACTAAAAGACTCGTTAGCTTCACTTCAAGAAAAAGCCAAATTGACAGCTTTCCGAGCAGATGTGGATAGGATACTCACGCAAGATTTTAGTCTAAAAGAAACTCTCCAACATTGTACGGAAGTTGTTGTTCAGCACCTTAATGTAGCATTCGCTCGAATCTGGACGCTAAATTCTTCTCAACAAATCTTAGAACTACAAGCAAGTGCTGGGATGTACACCCACATAAATGGTTCTCACAGTCAAATTCCTGTTGGTAAATTCAAAATTGGATTGATTGCTCAAGAATGTAAACCACATTTAACAAATCAGGTTCTGGAAGATTCTCGCATTAGTGACCCTGAATGGGCAAAACGCGAAGGTATGGTAGCGTTTGCAGGATACCCGCTTATCGTTGATGGGCAGCTTGTGGGTGTACTAGCAACCTTTGCTCGTCAAATCTTATCCGAATCGGTTTTAGAATCGTTGCAATTTGCAGCAAGTCAGATTGCACTAGGTATTAAACGCAAGCTATCAGAAGAAGCGCTGCTACAATCTGAAACTCAACTTAGACAAAAAACCACTGAATTAGAAAATGTTTTGCATAAGCTACAGCAAACACAAACTCAGTTAGTACAAAACGAAAAAATGTCTTCTTTAGGTAACTTAGTTGCTGGGGTCGCACATGAAGTTAATAACCCGATTGGGTTTCTTAAAGGTAGTCTTAATAATGCTCAAGACTATGTAAAAGATTTACTCGAATATATACAATGTTTTCAACAACACCATCCACAACTGGCGCCTGCTGTCAATGATTTTGCCGAAGAACTTGATTTAGAATTTCTAGCTGAAGATTTACCCAAACTAATAGATTCTATGAAAGGGGCAACAGCGCGCATTCAAGATATTAGCACAAGCCTCCGCACTTTTTCCAGAGCCGACACAGCCGAAAAAGTTGCTTGTAATATCCATGAAGGAATTGATAGTACCCTATTAATTTTAAAATATCGTCTCAAAGCAAACGAGTTGCGTCCTGCCATAGAAGTAATTAAAGCATACGGCAAATTACCACCTGTTAAATGCTTTTTAGGACAACTTAACCAAGTATTTATGAATATTTTAGCAAATGCTATTGATGCAATTGATGAACAATCTAAAAAGTACTCGTTCGATGAGTTAAGAGCAAATCCCAAACAAATTACAATTACAACAGAAGTTTTGCAAGCTTCTAACACTGCTGTAATTCGCATTAAAGATAATGGTCTTGGAATGTCAGAAGCTGTAAAGGCGAAAATTTTCGACCACTTATTTACAACCAAAGGTGTAGGCAAAGGTACTGGATTGGGATTAGCTATTGCTCATCAAATAGTTGAACAAACCCATGTAGGTAAAATAATTTGTAATTCGGCGCCTAACATTGGAACTGAGTTTGTCATTAAATTACCGCTTGGATAAGAGTTGGTAGGGTAGGCAGTGCCAACCTTACAGCTAACTCACTAGGTCTGGAAATACGGACTGTACTGCTGGATGTACTAAACGATGATTTTGGACATTGACTCCTTTAGCTAAAGCCGGATTAGTTTCCAAAGCTTTTAATCCTAAATTAGCTAACTGTTGTACATAAGGCTGTGTACTGTTATTGAGTGCTTGGGTTGCTGTCCAAGGTACTGCACCTGGCATATTCGGTACACCATAGTGAACAACACCTTCTTCGATATAAACTGGGTTGGTATGAGATGTAGGATGTAAAGTTTCTATACATCCACCTTGGTCAACTGCAACGTCCACAATTACGGAACCCGCACGCATTTGTTTAACAAGTGTACGCGATACTAATACAGGCGCCTTTTTTCCTAGCACCAATACGGCGCCAATTAGTAAGTCAGCATCTTTAACAGCAGTTTCAATATGAGCAGAGTTACTATAAAGCAATTCAACGCGCGAACCGAATATTGTCTCTAAATAACTCAATCTATCGACGTTTACATCTAATATTTGTACTGAGGCGCCCATGCCAACAGCAATTCTAGCAGCTTCGGTTCCAACAACCCCACCACCTAAAATTACTACCTTGCCCGGTTTAACACCAGGAACTCCACCTAATAGTACTCCTCTACCCCCTTGTTGACGCTCTAAATATCTGGCGCCAAACTGTACAGATAATCTTCCGGCAATAATACTCATTGGGGTTAGCAACGGTAATTTGTTGGCGCCAGCTTGTTCTACGGTTTCATATGCTATAGCAGTAACACCACAATCAATTAAATGCTCAGTTAACTTACGGTCAGCAGCTAAATGTAGATATGTAAATAATATTTGCTCTTTTTGTAAAAATTTATGCTCACTTTGTAGTGGTTCTTTAACCTTAACTATCAACTCACGATTCCACACAGCTTCTTGAGTTGGCACAATTTCGGCGCCAGCATGGAGATAATCATCATCACTAAATCCAGCACCGACACCTGCTTGCGTTTCAACATAAACGCGATGACCACTTTCTCGCAACACACGCACTACTGAAGGACTCAACCCAACTCGAAACTCTTGGTCTTTCGTTTCCTTGGGAATACCAATTTCCATTGACTGCCTCTGATGAAGATTTTGCTTTAGTGTAGTTTCTCTTAGACTAAGTTGCCAGTTTGATACGTTAGATACGAATAACTAACCTGTGGAATATTTTATTTTTGTTTACAGTACTTCCAGCCGTTTCTTGACTATTGACGCATTTTCACTAAAATATATAAGGAATAATTACGTTTTGTAACAAAACTAGTTTGCTTTGACCGAAAGCAAAAGTGTCATAAACTGCTATAAACTTAAGTTTGCCTTATTGAGGTACTGTAAATGATGACTCAGCCACAACCTAGCATTACACCCAAGCTGGAAGAACCCAAGTTTGGATTTAATGAGTATGCCGAACGTCTGAACGGTAGAGCTGCCATGATTGGATTCCTCCTAATTGTGGTGATTGAATACGTCACTGACAAAGGAGTTCTAACTTGGCTCGGTTTACGATAGACTTGCCGGAAAACATAGTGTATAAGTTGTAGTCTTAGTTGTAACCTTACAGGTAAGGCTTCGTTGCCAGCCGATTATTAAAGTATCGGGCTGGTTTTTAATACATGTGAACTTAATAATGACTTAAATACTGTAAAATGCCGTCTATCGCAAGATTGATGCTCACGGTTATAGTAATACCAATGTCGTAGCTCCGTGCTGGTAAAATGTCTTCCCCTGCTATATATGAATCAAAATTATAATAAATAATGATGGAGTTTCATTATTTGACGCCAACTACGGGTGAGGCATTTTAGGTAAATTTATACAAAAGGCTAAAGAAAAAGCTGTGATGAATATTGCGTTACCTCGTTTATTAAAATCTACATATCGTCGAGAGCCAGTAGTTAGCGGATTAATTACCGTAGGGGTAGTTGATGCGGTAATTGGTGGGTTTGGTGATAGTTGGTCTTTATTTGCTTTTGGTTTAGGAACAGCGGGTTTGACGCTAGCGTTGCGATGGTGGCGCCTATCTGGGCAAAGTCGTCCATTGCCGCAAGAAGAAAAACCAGTAAAGCAGCTTTACCTACCTGAACGCTCTTCAAGCACATCATTACCAATGTTGAGTGTCACCAAGAAAAGACCCCCTCAGTAGAAGAGTGGAAAGTGCTGAGTAGTGAGTGGTGAGTAAGTAGAAAACGTAAAAATCCCCCCTAACCCCCCTTGTTAAGGGGGGAAAAGACATTTTGAGCCACCCTTGATAGCGGGAAATAAAAATATTTTAAGCCCCCCTTATTAAGGGGGGTTGGGGGGATAAATTATATCCCTTACAATTAATATAAAGTCTCAATTTTGGCAAATTAAGTGCAAAACCGAGATTGTTTATACTACAATTTTCGCAAATCATATTTATTTAGACTTTTTCGCCAAATCTTCGGCAAGCTCCAAGAAATCAATATGACTATCATCACTAATATTGCGTAAACTTTCTCTATTGCTTACGCAACCCAGTAATAAATCTTTAACAGCGAAAATTCTATCTTCTTCCTCTAAAACACTCAAACACTTCTCCAATTGAGCAGCAATCTCTGAAAGTGATTTATCTTGTAATTGTTTTCTAACTTTGACAGCCACAGAATCATTACTTTCTAAGAAACTAAGAATGGGTTCTATGTGGCAATTTTCCGTTTCTTCGTCATCTCCCCAAGTTTCAAGCCAATCTCCATCCCAATCCTCAACATACAGTTTAACAAAATCAAGCCCATGATCCATTCGTTAGGATTATAGGTCTTTGTATATACTTGTAAAGCGCTTTGATAGCCAGCAATTCCTATCTCTAGATTGCTATCCTTATTACCTTGATTAAATTCGCGAATAAAATAAATGAAGACTGAAAGTGCTTTTGCTTTTTTCTCTGCTTCACTTGCAGCTATTCTTCGTAAACTTGATGTTGCCCAATCTCGCAATACTTCTACCAAGTTATCATTTAGCTTTTCTAGGTTTTTTTCTAGAAGTAAATAAACAATGTGTCCTTGATTCAGTCCCTTTTCTGTTACTTGTAGTATTTTATCTAAAAAACTTTTATAAATTATACGTTCTTGAATACTTATTTTTTGTGTCTTAGAACTAAAACCTTTCCCCATATTACACAATAAAATTTACCATTATGTAAAAAAAGATTAACTAAGCGAAGTTCACATGCTCCCAAGGCATAAACCTTATCTGTCTAGTGATATCATTACAAAATATTAATTTAAAATTTAGATGCAACCCAAATATTACACAGTCAAATACCTTTAAGGGTTGATATTTTTTTAGTTGCTAAAAGTAGCTAAATATAAAATTAAATTTTTTGTCATATTTTCAGAAATATATCTAATTTTTCCACTAATTCCTCTGCTAAATCCAACAAAGCAATTTCATCATTATCATTACTAACATTGCGGTAACTTTCTACACCTATCATACTACTTAATAATAAATCCTTTACAGCAAAAATCCTGTCTTCCTCTGCTATCTTCAAACACTTCTCTAGCTGGGAAGCAATTTCTGAAAGCGGTTTATCCTTTAAGACTTTTCTCACCTTCACAGCTACCAAGTCATCACTTTCCAAAAATGGAATTATGGAGTTTACAACTGAGCTACTCGCTTGCTTATTGTTCGCTATATAACTATCAATCGCTGTATGAGCATACTCCCGCGCGCTCATTCCTGCTGTTGAAGCAAGTTGTGCAACTGAAATAGGTACATCTACTAGCAATACTTCTTCGTTGTTGCTTGCTTGATAAAGGTCTTTACCCTGCTTCACAGCTACTAATAAATCGGCATCTAAAGCGTGCAAGTAATTTACGACTGATTCTAATTCGTGGTCTTTGAGTGCTGACTCTAACTTGGATACTGCTGCTTGCTGTACACCTAATTTTTCTGCTAACTGTGCCTGAGTCAATCCAGCTTTGGAACGTAATTCGCGCATCGCGTCGGTGAGGTAAAGTCGCAAATACTCTAATTTCCCAGCTAAGACGACTTCTGGGTCATCTCCCAAAGGTTGATTTAACCATGCTTGAAAATTATGTTTCTTCATCGGTTTTCCTGTGGGTTAATTCGTTAAGTCTTGTGCGCGCTGGTTGCTTGTCTTTATCCTTAATTGCATCGTCGTATTTCTTCATGAAAGCATGTAGCACCACAAAGCGTTTGGGAGTAACAGTTGTCAAAATAAATCGGGGATTATGTTCGCTCTTGGTCATGCGTAACTCGTACAAGTCATCTTCTAGCTTCTCGAAAATGCCACTATTTAAAGACGCTAATCCTTTACTACACACATATCCTAAGTTTATTTGGAGACGCTTTGTCTCTGAAGTACTAAGCACTGGCTGCGGTGGATTTTCGGGTTGTTCCTGTGGTGGAATCATCCTGATAAAGAAAGCTAGCAAATCCTTGGGGATATCCCCATTCTCGTCTTCATAAAGCTTCCAAGTCCAACTCACTTGTTACCTCATATTCTAGTATTCCTTTGCAGGAATGTCAAATTTAATATTCCTTTAAAAGAATAATGCAAATGCGACAACATTTACAAAAAAGGTAAGGGTAGGCACAATACTATATTTCTCAGATGCGATTTTTTATATTATTCCAGACCTGTAGAGACGTTACATGTAACGTCTCTACATCATTCACGTATAAACCGTAATATAACGTAATAAATATAACATTATCTTTTAGTCCTCTTTCAGAGGACTTTTGTTACTAGCAACCCTGCGCGGGTAAGAACATAATGAATAATCTCCCAAAGCGTGCTAGAACTATGGTTTTCTTACCGTGCTTTTGATAAAATTTTTGGGTTCTGACTAAATATTCTTTTTTAAACCATCGGAAATCATCTTTCTGAAAAAGTCGGCGCCCAAATTTAGAACCAGTGACATAACCAACATTATCGCCAAGTACAGCGCAAACGAAGCAACCGATTATTAAAATCCAGATATTGAGCAAGTTTTGTGATGCAGCGAACCCTGCGGCAACAAGTAAACTATCACCTGGTAAAAAAAGCCAATCAGCAATCCTGACTCAGCAAAAATGATACCCCATATGGCTAAATAGCTAAATCCTTTCAGTGACTCGATTCAGGCTCGAACATCTAAATGCATATAATTATTTGTAATAGCACAAAGCATTGCATAGAATATCTTACCTTTAATAGTTTTTTCAGGATGGAAATTAAAATTAAATTTAAGTAAATTTATTATGTAGTGTTACACGGTATACATTAATCTTGACTCTCGTAATATTGTGGTGAAAATAATATGCAAAGATATTTAAAGATGATTAGACTATTTTGGAGTGCTGCGATAGCTGCCGAAATGGAATATCGGGTTAATTTTATTTTGGCGAGTTTGAGTAGCGTTGGAAACTTGGCGGGTAGTTTGTTTGGTTTATTTTTATTTTATCGCAAAGGCTATTCTTTCGCGGGCTGGTCATGGGAAGAGGCTTTATTAGTTCTAGGTGTTTTTACTTTACTGCAAGGTTTTGCAGCAACATTTTTGGCGCCAAATCTAAATAAAATAGTTCGTCATGTTCAAGAAGGTACACTTGATTTTGTTTTGCTCAAACCCGTAAAAAGTCAGTTTTGGTTATCATTCCACACTTTATCACCTTGGGGATTACCAGATTTAATTTTTGGTGTAATACTAATTGGCTATGCAGGAACTCGTCTTGGTATAGGGATTAATAGTTATTTAATCAGCTTAATACCTATAGCTTTTGGGTTGGTTGTACTATATAGCTTATGGTTTATCCTCGGTGCCACAAGCATTTGGTTTGTAAAGATTTATAACGTTACTGAAGTTTTACGTGGTTTGCTAGAAGCGGGTAGATATCCAATGGTCGCTTATCCGACAGCGTTTAGATTTTTCTTCACGTTTATAGTACCAGTTGCGTTTTTAACGACTATTCCAGCGGAAGCGATGCTAGGTAGAAGTCAGGTTGGTTGGTTAATAGGTGCCGGAGTGTTAGCGTTAGGTTTATTCTTGTTATCATCTTGGTTTTGGCGGTTTGCACTGCGGTTTTATACTAGTGCGTCGAGCTAAATTATTTTTAAATACACACACGCTTCTGTGTTTGAGCAGCTTTTAATTTTTGATACAGAAACGCATTTTTCTCTCTACAAGACTGTTGCAATTTATTAAAATCTTCCTCACCTGAGCGTAGAGAAACATCAATTAGCTCTCGGTTAGAAAGGTAGAAAGCAACAGCACCATAAACCTGTTCCAGTGAAAGTAATGGAAAGTTTTGGGCAATACTTTCAGGAGATTCTCCGTTTAGAAAGGCATATATAATTGAATCGAGAGAGATACGTGTCCCTTCTATATAGGATTCTTCACCTTGTTGTTCGATATATTGCTTGGTTGGGATTAACACTGCTGTCATATAAAGAATGGCTACTTGGTTTGATTATTATTTACTATAAAAGCAAAATAGATTTTGCTTCTAGATTTAGTAAGCAAAACCTAATTACACGATACGCTTGTATCACTTTATGCTCATATTATAAGATTCCGCCACAGAATCGATATTTCTAGTAAAATTATTTTTTCTAGGATTGTGGAATTAAGGAATAACAAGGGTGACTTTAACACTTGGGGTGAACATCGACCACATTGCTACCATTCGTCAGGCGCGTAGAACGGTAGAGCCAGACCCTGTAGCAGCAGCAGTATTGGCGGAATTAGCAGGCGCCGATGGTATTACTGCACATCTACGGGAAGATAGGCGCCATATTCAGGATAGAGATGTACGGTTATTACGACAGACGGTACGTACACATTTAAATTTGGAAATGGCTGCTACTGAAGAAATGGTAGCTATTGCACTTGACATTAAGCCAGATTATGTGACTTTGGTGCCTGAACGTCGCGAAGAAGTAACTACCGAAGGTGGTTTAGATATCGTTGGGCAAATTGGTAGAATTGGAGAAGTTGTTGATAAACTGCAAAGCGCTAATATTCCTGTTAGCCTATTTATTGATGCTGAACCTGCACAAATAGAAGCTTCTGCCAAAGTGCAGGCTAAGTTTATTGAGTTACATACAGGTAAGTATGCTGAGGCAAAAGATGAAAAGAGTCTTAAGCATGAGTTAGATTTTTTAGCTGCTGGATGCGAACAAGCTTTGCAGGCAGGGTTAAGAGTCAACGCTGGTCATGGACTTACTTACTGGAATGTATATCCTGTCGCGTGTCTTCCTGGAATGGAAGAGTTGAATATCGGGCATACTATTATTAGTAGATCTGCACTAGTTGGTATTGAGCGTGCTGTTCGCGAAATGAAAATGGCAATACGCGGTGAATATTAATTGTGTAGAGATGTCATAGAGGGGTTTTTGCTGCGAAATCTCAAGTATTGAAAACACAAGCCATAACTTCTATGACTGCAACAGATACAAACGAATCATCCAATAACTTACCGCTTTGGGTACAACATCGCGATACGGTAATTGCATATAGTGCAACTGCCGATATTGAATGGCGCACTGGCAAAGCTCCTGATTATTCTCGCTCGAACGATAATTTGAAGACAGAAAGTATATGCAAGCACATAGAAGGTTCGCTTGAAGCTATCGTTCAAAATTTGGTGCGAACTTTTGAAATGGAAGTATCTTTTAAAACGAATCCACAGCAGTGGTTATCAGTCGCTCAAGACAAATTCCGTATTAGTACTAATGGAGGGCGTGAATTTGATGCTGCCGAACTTGGCGCCAAAGGTACTTATAATGTGTTTATGGCAAATTCCGAACATTACAAATCGTCGGAAGAGTCTTTTGAATCCTCACATCACATTTTTCACACAACCTTTCCCAATGGTTTTCCTTGGGAATTGCTCGAAGTATATTCTGGACCTCCTAACGTGACTTTCAAGTGGCGCCATTGGGGTCATTTTAAAGGACAGTACAAAGACTTTGCTCCCACTGGTGAAACTGTGGAAATTATTGGCATGAGCGTAGCAAAAGTCACTTCTGACTTGAAAATAGAATCAATGGAACACTACTTTGATAATTCCCTGTTTCTTACTCAGTTAACAGCGGGAGGGGAGGTAGCATCTGATACTAAGTCGCAAGGCTGTCCGTTTAATCCAGTTTCTTTATTTAAGCGATTCAAAAAGAGTTAATAGCGCTTGGATACAGTCAGTAATCGCTGTATCCTTAAATTATTAATTAGAAGCATAAGGAAGAAAAATGACGACATACTATTACGTTTTAGCAAGCCAGCGCTTTTTACTCGAAGAAGAACCGTTTGAAGAGGTTTTGAAAGAACGGACTCGTTATTACCACGAAAACGAAAAAGAAATTGATTTTTGGTTAGTCAAACAGCCTGCGTTTCTTGAGGCACCAGCTATGCTGAGTATAAAAGGCAAATGTCCACAACCATCTGTGGCAGTAATTTCAACTAACCCTCAGTTTATCACCTGGTTAAAACTTCGTTTGGAGTACGTCATTACAGGAGAATTTCAGGCGCCGAGCGAGTCAATACCCGATGCTTTGGCGTCAATGGTAACAGTGTAGATGTAATAACGATGTAAATGTAGAGACGTTACATGTAACGTCTCTACACGAGGACATTATTTGTTTTGGGGAACAAAATCGAAGTACGCGAAATCTTTGAAGAGAAGCAATTTATGTGTTCAACTGTAGTGGAGAGACTTCAGACTTTATCTAGTGCTTTGTTTATTACGATTGCTGGGTTGATGGGCAGCATGAATTCTGTAGGCGCCCAACAGAACATTCCTGTTTGCCGTCCACCTAACGGTGGTGAGTATCTTTTGTTGGTAATTAGTCCTACAACTGATAATCAAAATCAATTGCGTCGCGTCCTGCCTTCAGAAACTAACACTTCTGTCTGTAGATATCTCAATGACATCGTAACCCGCATAGGTGGTTTTGGTAAGCTAGAAGATGCAAATCGCTGGGCGAGATTTATACGCGATTCTGCGGGTCTTTCTGCTATTATCACAACTCGACCTCAAGATGTAGCTACTAAACCAGTTGTTAGACCAGCTCCTAAACCACAAACGTTGGGTCAGGGTTATGCAGTGTTAGTTGATTACTTTAATAGACCAGAAACAGTGAAACAAGTACAGCAAGTAGTCGGAGGCGATATTGGCTTCGTTTCTTACGGACAGCGTCCTTACTTGTTAGCAGTTTATACAACGAACTCTCGTGAAGCGCAAAATACATTACAAACACTTTCTGAACGCGGCTTCTATACCCAAATGGTAGACGCGCGTAGGGTAGTGTTGCTGCGCCCCATCGTCAAATTACAATAATTGTAGAGACGTGATTAATCACGTCTCTACATCTTTTAATACGCAGCGCGCGCTAATAAAGAGACTGTAACACCCAAAGCTGAACCAGCTATAACTTGAAACGGAGTATGACCGAGCAATTCTTTCAAGCGGTCTTCGTTAAAGTTAGGATGTTCGCGAAATAATTCGTCTATCATTTGGTTAAGAATACGCGCTTGTTTACCAGCAGCTTGACGAACTCCAGCCGCATCGTACATGACAATGATGGCAAAAACCGTTGCAAGTGCGAATTCTGGACTTTGCCACCCAACTGTTTGCCCGACACCTGCTGCTAAAGCTGTAACTAAAGCTGAGTGTGCGCTGGGCATTCCTCCAGTTGTGACTAAGACCTGTACATTCAACTTACGATTTTTGATGATTTCAACAGCTAGTTTTATAGCTTGAGCTATGAAACAAGCTGTGAGGGCAACCAGCAGCACCCGGTTGTTAAAGATGTCGCCTATGTCCTGCATGTTATTTCAGATAAGTTTGTATATGTTAAACACTCTCGTGTCTGAAGTAAAGTATGTGATGCAACCCATTGCAACCAAGTAATAAAATTAGTGGTTACGATTTGTAATAAAGTGTGCTAAAGCAATCAACGACTGGGCTTTTTCTCCGTATGGTTGGAGTTCTGCACATGCGTCTTTAATGAGTTGGTCGGCTTTTTTCCGTGATTCTTCGATTCCCCAAAGACTTGGATAGGTAACTTTTTGCGCTTTTAGGTCTTTGCCTGCGGTTTTACCTAACTGTTCTTGTGTTGCTGTGATATCCAAAATATCATCGATTATTTGGAATGCTAGCCCAATGTTTTGAGAATACCGCGATAATCGCTGTACTTCTTCAGTATTGGCGCCTGCTAAAATGCCACCACAAACTACACAAGCTTCCAAAAGCGCTGCGGTTTTATGATTATGGATGAAGTTGAGGGTTTCTAACGTTGTGTCGGTTTTACCCTCAGATTCTAAATCTACAACTTGACCACCTACTAAACCGGCGGCGCCAACCGCGCGGCCAATGCGAGAAACGACTTTTAAAATAGCATCAGGCGCCACATTTTGAGTATTTTCAACAATGTACTCAAAAGCATAAGCCAGTAAACCATCACCAGCTAAAATGGCGATGTCTTCACCATAAACTTTGTGATTTGTCAACTTCCCACGTCGATAATCATCATTATCCATTGCGGGGAGGTCATCATGAATAAGCGACATGGTATGAACCATTTCCAACGCGCACGCGGTAGGCATGGCCATATCAATTGTGCCACCAATCATTTCGCAGGTAGCGATGCACAAAATCGGACGTAAGCGCTTACCTCCAGCCAGAAGCGAATAGCGCATTGCTTCGTAAATTTTTTCGGGATACTGCATAGGCAGCGATTTATCAAGCGCGGCTTCACAAATCTGCTGACGTGCTTTGAGGTAATCCTTAAGGTCAAATTTTGTACCAGGCTGGGTGGGTTGTTTAGTTTGAATATTATCCGCTGCTACCATGCTAAGTATCCTTGAGGTTCTGTCATATAGGTTACAATTTTAAGGGAGTAAGTTGATAAAGTTCTAAAATCTAAAATGTTTTGAGATAGCTTTTGACAGTATTTTGTAGCAACATCGCAACTGTCATCGGACCAATACCGCCGGGAACGGGGGTAATATATTCTGCTACTTTTGCAGCTGACTCAAAGTGAACATCGCCGATTAAACGGTCTTTGCCACTCGCATCAACAACGCGATTTATCCCCACATCTACCACAATTGCGCCCGGTTTCAACATTTCGCCTGTGACAAGTCCTGAACGTCCAACAGCAGCAATAAGAATATCTGCTGATTGGGTGATGGATTTAATATCGTGAGAACGAGAATGGGCGACGGTGACGGTAGCGTTTGCTTCGAGCAGCATTAAAGCCAAGGGTTTACCAACTAATATGCTGCGTCCCAATACTACAGCTTGTTTACCTTGCACAGGAATTTGATATTCTTCTAAGAGCCGCATTACACCAGCAGGAGTGCAAGAACGTAACCCTTCTTCGCTTCGCACCAGGCGCCCCATATTCACAGGATGTAAACCGTCTACGTCTTTGTCAGGTGCAATTTGGTTCAGAAGTTTTACAGAGTCTAAATGCTCAGGTAAAGGTAATTGTACTAAAATCCCATCGACTTGTGGGTCAATATTAAGTGCTGCAATATTATCTTCAAGTTCCGCCAAACTTGTCTGAGTGGGAAAATGTTTCCCAAACGATGCAATCCCAACTTTTTCACAAGCACGCTCTTTACCACGTACATAGGCCGCAGAAGCAGGATTATCGCCAACCATTAGTACAGCTAAACCAGGAGGGCGCCCGAATTTGGGTTGCGACTCTTGAATTTGCGCCGACAATGATTGTTGAATTTTCGCACTTAGTGCTTTACCGTCAAGGATTTTAGCAGTTTGTGTTTCCATTGGGAATGTTTAAATTTTTGAATATGGGTCTAGGGTGGCTACTATTCCCCAGTCCCTATTTTCTCAGAAGAGTTGTATCAGTAGAGAGTATATTTTTGAGATTAAAGGGCATTGTAAGCTGTTGTACTTTTCAGGGGAACTGACTTGATTAAAATGGCGACAAAGCAGATACTGATACAAAACTTTCTCCTTACTTGGGGTGCTATGAAGCAGGCACATTTTTTTTACCATCCAATTTCAGTATTTCGTTTGGCTTTGGCAGTGACAACATGTGCTGTTTTAGCAAGTTGCTCAAATATAAGCACGAGTATGAATGCTATTGGCGCCAACATCACACCGATTAAACAGCTTACACCACAGCAGAAAAACTCCACAGTCTATATTCAAGGCAAAATTGAAAAATATATACCGTTGCTGGATAAGCACGCATATCAGCTAAATGACTCCACTGGGTCAATCGTTGTTTTGACAAACCAAAAGGGTTTAAGCGTTGGTTCACAAGCTGTCTTCAAAGGTCAACTTCGCTACAAGAGCATTCCTTTAGCTGGGCAAGAAAAAGGTGAAGTTTATATAGAAGAGAAGTAATAATTTACACTAATGGCATAACTAGTAAATATTTATGAATATACCAACACAGGCTGCTATTGCAATTCTTTATCGAGATAATAAGTTTCTAATGCAATTGCGGGATAATATACCTACTATCCGTTTCCCTGGATATTGGGCTTTGTTTGGTGGACATATAGAACCAGGTGAAACTCCTGAAGTCGCGGTACAACGGGAAATATTAGAAGAAATTGGCTATAAATTACCATCTACATTTAGCTTCTTTGGTTGCTATCGTGACGAGAATGTTGTACGTCATGTTTTTAGTGCAACTCTAGATGTCGAGTTTGAGCAACTAGCTCTGAATGAAGGTTGGGATATGGCAATGCTTTTGCCATCTGATATTTGTAAAGGTAGTTACTATTCTGATAATGCGAAGGAAAAGCGACTACTGGCGCCTGTACATCAACAAATCTTAATAAATTTCATGGATAATAACATTCATCCCTCATAACGCACAATTCATGATGCAAGTCAACAAATTTCCGCGATGGTTAACTATTGGAATTGCTTTTCCCCTAACTGTTTTAAATGGTTGGGTTTTGCTACAAGTGATTAAGTATTTTCAACCATTAGTTAATATATTTATTACTGCTATCTTACTCGCATTTATTCTGGACTACCCTATCGAGTTTTTCCAGCAACAGGGAATTAAGCGTAAGTTGGCAATTGCAGGCGCCTTGTTAATTACTCTGGTGGGGGGTGTTGGCATCACTATCACTCTTGTACCATTAATTTTAGAACAAATTTACGAACTAGCAAATATTTTACCAACTTGGATTGATTCAGGCACCGCGCAATTACAAGCGTTTCAAGATTGGGCACTTCAGCAACAGGAGTTACCGATTAATTTGAGTGAGATAGTAACCCAAGTTCTGGATAAAGTCTCAAATCAACTACAAAAATTTACAGGAAAAATACTGGGCATTGCTGTAGATACTATTGGTACTTTAGTTAATGTACTCTTAACAGTTGTATTAACTATTTATATGGTATTCAATGGTGAGCAGCTTTGGAATGGAATTTTTAAATGGTTTCCAAGTCATATTAGTACCCAAGTTCGTCAATTGTTGCGTGAGGATTTTCAAAATTACTTTCTAGGTCAAGCTGTTTTAGGTTCTATTCTTGCAGTCTCGTTGATATTAGCATTTGTACTTCTACAAGTACCACTAGCTTTATTATTCGGTGTTACTATTGGTATATTTTCGTTATTTCCGTTTGGAACTACCATTGGTATTATTATTGTCTCGTTATTGGTAGGGTTACAAAATTTCTGGTTAGGTGTAGAAATATTTGCTGTTTCTGTAGGACTCGACCAAATCAATTCAAACATTGTGGCGCCTCGTCTACTCGGTAATTTAACTGGTCTAAACCCAATTTGGGTAGTAATTTCTTTATTAATAGGTGGCAAACTAGGAGGAATTATTGGAGTCTTAGTTGCCATACCAATCGCAAGTTTTATTAAAGATACTGCTGATAGCTGGCAAGCAGGAACATTTAATACAGCAGCATCGGAATTTGCTGATAATAAGCATGAAAATACAATCAAGCTTGAGGAAAACCCAGATGTAAGTATTGGAAGATAGTAGGACAATTAGATATTGTTCATTAAAGTGGGTATGCTAAAGCGCCTCTTTCTGAAAAATTGGAAAAGTTTTCGTTATGCAGAACTACCGCTATACCCACTCACGGTTTTAATAGGTACAAATGCTAGCGGAAAATCAAATCTTGTCGAAGCATTTGAGTTTTTAAGACGAACCGTTGATGGATATGAAATTGAAGCTGCACTAGCAGGAGATAAAATTCTACCTCCCATTCGTGGTGGTGTTAGCTGGGCAGCTCTCAAACCCGAAGTAGAATTTACACTCAAAGCACTTGTACATGGCGAAAGTGAACAAGTCGATTATTTATATGGCATTACCGTAGAAACAAAACGCGATGCCATGATACTCGAAGAAAAAATAAGCTGTCGTGAGTATCAACGCGATAAAAAAACAATGATTTTTGAACGCGATTTCGTTACCAGCTATATAAATTCAAAAGACGAACGCGAAAAAATTCTTAAAATTTCCACGCACTATAAAAATGCTCGCTGGACACTCCCCAATAACGACAAATCAGTTTTAACTTACTTTAAAAATACCTACGTCCTCGATAATATCACCGAAGTTAATCATGTAATTGGCAACCTTGAGAAAATTTATGTATTTAACCCAATTCCTGCTAAAATGCGGAACTACTCGCATCTTTCTAAATGTTTAGACAGCGATGCATCAAATCTTGCAGGAGTCATAGCTGGGTTATCGGCACGTAAACAAGATGAAGTCGAAGATACACTTTCGGAATACGCGCGTGGTTTACCAGCAGGAAATATTTTAAAAGTCTGGGCAGAGCGTGTTGGTCGATATGCTAGCGATGCGATGTTATATTGCGAAGAAGAATGGACAAACGGACAAATACAAGAAGTAGATGCGCGCAGCATGTCAGATGGAACTTTAAGATTTATTGGCATCATGACAGCTTTATTAACAATACCCGAACGTAGTCAGTTAATTATCGAAGATGTTGATAACGGGTTACATCCGTCGCGCGCGGAATTACTAGCACGAATGTTGCATGAAATAGGCAGAAAACGCGAAATAGATATCTTAGTTACTACCCACAACCCTGCTCTACTCGATGCATTTGGAGGTGATATAGTCCCCTCAGTAGTAGTAGTTCACCGTGATACAGCAACGGGAGAGAGTAAACTTACTAGGTTAAAAGATATTGAGAATTTGCCTAAATTAATGGTAACAGGCGCCTTGGGTCAGTTAACAACAGAAGGCGCCATCGAAAAAAGTCTCGCTGAAGAAAAATTTGACACTAAAATGGAAAATAAATCAAAATAAATTAGCTTAAAATACCAACAATAACTCTAACTAACTCTTCTAATTCTTCGGGAACGCGGTAGAGCTTGATATCTTGTACAACTCTTTTGTCTTGCCGATAAAATATACCAAAACGCCAGTCCTCACCATTTGTTACGGCGCCGTATAACAATGGTGTTTGAGAACTTGTCCATTGGTCAAGCGCTATTAATTCTACTGCTAACTGTGTAAATCCTTTACTTAAATCTGATTGTTTAGCTTCGACTACAAGTAAATTATTCACTGCCGAAACATAATAATCAAAGCTACCTCGAAGCCGCTCGCTAACGTTGATGGGATATTCTATATTAAGCTGATTTTTTGTTTGGTCACATACTTCAAATAAAATTGGTGCAATTAAAGCTTCGCGTTTTGCAGTTTCGCTAATTGAGTTAACTACTAATATATTACGCTGTAGGTAACGATTTAAAAAATTTAAATAATCAAGTTCTCCACTATATTTTGGTAACTGTAATGATGTACGCTCAAAGCTACACCCCAATTCAGCTAAAATATCCGCAGGTGTATAGGGTAGTTCAAAGTATTTACTAAATGTGTACGTTTGACCAGGTTGAAGAATGTTTGGACGAGTCATATAAATTTTGAATCTAATTATTTTGCCCGATTCTTAAACACTTTATTGCATCACTTCATCGTTTTCCCTAATTGCCAGTTCCATTTCTGACTGGTGAGCATCTGCGTATGCCCAAGCTTTAACTAAATTGACAGCAGTTAAATGTGGAAAAGCTTCTAAAATAGTGGCATCACTGGCGCCAAGACGGCGATAGTTAATTAGGCTCCAGACGGGAATACGAGTTTTAGCAATACGTGCATCACCGCCACACACACCTGGTGTTTTTGTAATTCCTCGCGAACCATTGCTCAAGTTTTGGGTCAATATTTGAATCGCTTCAGCTTTTCCGGCAGGGTCTAATGCCAGAAGTTGCTGTTGTAAGGAAGTTCGAGGCATCTTATTTACTCTTATTTGTAAAAAGCTGTAAATGTCTATTATATCAAGGTATTTATCTTTATAAAAATAACTATACTTGGGGTCAACGTGCAAAAACCATTCAGAAGGCGCCTCTATTAGCTCATCTATACTATTTAGAGGAAAATAGGTAATAATCATAGTTATTTAAAATCAACTATCCGTTTCATCCGTTTATCATCCGTTGCCAATTTCCTCTGTGTACTCTGTGCCTCTGTGGTAAATAAAATTACATGAATGCACAGACAGGGATGCCTGTTCCACAAGCTTAGATTTTTCATACTTTTCACAGGCAAGGTAAACTTATGAAATTGAATAAGTGCTAAACATAAACCTATGCCTAGTTTTTTATTGGAAGTTGGTACTGAAGAACTACCAGCAAGTTTTGTAAGCAGTGCGATGAAGCAGTGGGAACAGCGTATCCTAAAGTCTCTTGATGAAAATAGTTTAGCTTGCGAGACGGTAAAGATATATGGAACTCCGCGACGGTTAGCGGTGTTGATAACGGGTTTACCTGCACAGCAACCTGATAGGGAAGAGGAAATAAAGGGTCCACCTGCGAAAAGTGCTTTTAACACAGATGGGGCACCTACACCTGCTGCGGTGGGGTTTGCGAAAAAGCAGGGGGTGGAAATATCAGCTTTTGAGGTGCGTCCAACTGATAAAGGTGATTTTATCTTTGTTAAAAAAAGTATCCCTGGTCGTCCGGTTGCGTCTATATTTACCGAACTTGTTCCGCAATGGATTTTTAGTTTGGAAGGTAAGCGGTTGATGCGGTGGGGTGATGGAGACGCACGTTTTTCTAGACCAATTCGTTGGTTAGTAACATTATTAGATGATGCGGTGTTGCCGATGGAGTTAGATAATGGCTCTGAGAAAGTTGTTAGTAACCGAACTTCGCGTGGTCATCGGGTATTGCATCCAGAAGATGTGAGTATTGCCCATGCGAATGATTATCTGGAAACTTTGCGGTCGGCGTATGTTGTTGTTGATGCTGCTGAACGTGGTAATACAATTAAGGAACAAGTGTATGCTGCTGCTGGTAGTAAAAACGGCGCCACCGAGATATATCCTGATTTGTTAGAGGAAGTAATTAATTTAGTCGAGTATCCTTCGGCAGTAGTTGGTAATTTTGAATCAGAGTTTTTGGAGTTACCGACGGAAGTTATTACAACGGTGATGGTGACACACCAGCGTTATTTCCCTGTCTTTAAAGGCGAAGATAAAAAGGAGCTTCTGTCTAACTTTATTACTGTATCGAATGGCAACCCAAAAAAATCAGATGTAATTGCGGTGGGTAATGCACGAGTAATTCGCGCGCGTCTTGCCGATGGTCGCTACTTCTACGATAAAGACGTTGAGAAAAAGTTAGAAAGCTTTTTGCCGAACTTGGAAACTGTAACTTTCCAAGAAGACTTGGGGTCAGTACGACGTAAGGTTGATAGAATTTGCCAAGTAGCTAAGTATATTTCAACACAGCTAAATTTATCTTCTAAGGATAGCCAAGATATTCAAAGGGCAGCGTTACTTTGCAAAGCTGATTTGGTTAGTCAGATGGTCTACGAGTTTCCCGAATTACAAGGTGTAATGGGAGAAAAATATGCTACCGTATCTGGAGAAAACGAAGCGGTATCAAAAGCGATTTTTGAACACTATTTACCGCGTAATGCTGATGATAGTTTGCCGCAAACCTTAGCAGGACAAGTTGTTGGTTTAGCTGACCGTCTTGATACTTTGGTAAGTATTTTTGGTTTGGGCATGATTCCCACAGGTTCTTCTGACCCTTTTGCACTGCGACGTGCGGCAAACGCAATAGTTAATATAACTTGGGCAGGGGATTTAACGATAAATCTAATTGAGCTACTTAAACAGATAGTAAACGATTTTGCAACCGCATACAACAAAGATGCGGCGAAATTGATTCTGATTTTAAAAGATTTCTTCTTGCAACGAGTAAAGACGTTACTGCAAGAGGAAAAACAAATCGACTACGACTTGGTAAACGCTGTGTTAGGGGAAGACCCAGAATATACAGAAAGAGCATTACAAGATTTACTAGATGTTAGAAACCGCGCCACTTTCTTGCAACAAATTCGTAATAATGGTCGGTTAAGCGAAATTTACGAAACCGTTAACCGTTCTACAAGGTTAGCAGCACAAGGTGACTTGGACTTTCAACAGTTAGACCCAACGCAGCTTGTCAGTAAAGACTTATTTCAGAAACCATCCGAAGAAGCATTTTATAACGCACTCGTAAATTTACTGCCGCAAACTCAAGCAGCACAAAAATCACGCGACTATGAGAAGCTTGTAGCAGCGTTACAGCAAATTGCCCCGACAGTAAGTACTTATTTTGACGGCGCCGAAAGTGTTTTAGTAATGGATGCCAATCCAGATATTAAACGCAACAGGCTAAATACGCTGGGTTTGCTACGAAATCATGCCCGTGTTTTAGCGGACTTTGGATGTATCGTAAAAAGTTAGCAACAATGTAAAAAAAAGCTTTGCGGATGTAACAAATTAACGCTAATATAAAAAGGCTTAACCAGGGAAATAATACAGTCTATGTCCAAAGCCCATGTAATAGGATTGGGAAAGTCCGGTGTTGCTGCGGCAAGATTGTTGAAAAGAGCAGGTTGGGAGGTAGAGTTAGGTGATTCTAAAACCTCCCCCGACCTACTCAAACAACAAGAACAATTAGCAGCCGAACAAATCACAGTTAAACTGGGTTATACTTTACAACTCGATAACGATTTACCGAAATTAATAGTTGTTAGTCCCGGTGTACCTTGGGATATTCCTGTCTTAGTCAAAGCGCGCGAAATGGGCATAGAAACTATTGGCGAAATGGAACTCGCATGGCGCCATCTCAATACAGTACCGTGGGTTGGTATCACAGGTACTAACGGTAAAACAACCACAACTGCATTAACAGCAGCAATTTTTCAAGCAGCACAATTAAAGGCGCCTGCTTGCGGTAACATTGGTTATGCTGCCACCGAAGTAGCTTTAGAGTTTGGTGAACAAAAAGATAAGGTAGAATCCTCAATCCAAAATCCCCAATCTAAAATCCAAAATCGTCTTGATTGGGTTATTGGTGAAATCAGTAGTTATCAAGTAGAGTCTTCTTCTACCTTTGCTCCACGAATAGGTATTTGGACTACTTTCACACCCGACCACCTCGCACGTCACAAAACGCTTGAAAATTACTACAATATTAAAGCTAAATTACTACATAACTCTGAATTAAAAGTATTTAATGGTGATGACCCATACTTGCGTAAAATAGGCGCCAGTGAATGGTTAGATGCTTATTGGACGAGTATTCATGGTAAAGACCAGCTTGTTGGAGAGAAAGGTTTTTATATTGAAGATGGTTGGGTTATAGAGGAAATTTCTTCTGAACCATTAAAAATAATAGAAGCCTCAGCACTGCGAATGGTAGGTGCCCATAATTTACAAAACTTACTAATGTCTGTAGCTGCTGCAAGGTTAGCAGGTATAGAACCAGATGCTATTCATAAAGGTGTTAGCGAGTTTCCTGGTGTTCCGCATCGCTTGGAATATATATGTACTTGGGAAGGAATTGATTTTATTAATGATAGTAAAGCGACTAATTATGATGCAGCCGAAGTTGGTTTAGCATCTGTAAAAAGTCCTGCTATATTAATTGCTGGTGGAGAAGCAAAAGAAGGTGATGATACTGCATGGCTAGCGAAAATACAGCAACAAGCTGCCGCAGTTGTTTTAATTGGTAACGCGGCGCCCTTTTTTAGTCAGCGTTTGCAAGAAGTTGGATATACTAAGTTTGAAGATGCAGGAACTATAGAGAAAGCAATACCAAGAGCCGCAGAGTTAGCGAAGCAACATCAAGCATCTGTAGTTTTACTATCACCAGCATGTGCAAGCTTTGACCAATATCCTAACTTTGAAGTGCGTGGCGATGACTTCCGCAAAGTATGTCAGGAATTTGTTCAGTAGCAGTAAGTTGGGTGGAGGCTTTGCGTTCACGTAGTGTCCCCTAGGGAAACCCAACACAATGACAATATATATTTATTTACCACAGAGACACAGTAGAGGCGCGATAAATCGCGTCTCTACAGAGAGCACAATTAATGAGGTTTGAAGTTGGCGCCAGTTTCGTCATAATCTTGTAGAGGCGTTACATGTAACGTCTCTACATGTATTTTGAACATATTCTAATTCTTTTCCGAAATTGGCATCAATGCTTTGGTAGTACTAATTAAGATAAACAACACTATACTGAACTTATTAATTTAAACATAAAGGGACTTACCCCATAAAAGCCTGGTTATAATAACTGGGCTTTTTGCTTGAGAACATATATGGTATGAACTTTTTGGTAGGTATTTTAGAGCTAAGTCCTTGATTCAGAAGCAACTGGAATTATTTTTAGTAATATAATTAAATTATATGTGAGGAATTTTAGCCATGACAGATAATGAATTACTAGAACGAATAGTTACTAATCAAAATATACTATCAGGAAAACCTGTAATACGTGGAACGCGCTTAAGCGTTGAATACATTCTTAACTTACTTGCACATGGCACCACTACTGAAGAAATACTTGAAGAGTACGAAGGTTTAAGTTCAGAAGACATTCAAGCTTGTTTTTTATTTGCAAGTAAATCATTATCCGATAGTACATTTATGCCACTAAAAGTAGAGTTTGCATAAATGCGTTTTTTAGTTGATGAATGTACAGGCCCTCGCGTTGCGCGCTGGTTATTAGCTCAAGAGCATGAAGTTTTTTCTGTTTACGATAATGCACGGGGTACAAGTGATGATGACATACTACAAAAAGCATTTGATGAGGATTGGATTTTAATTACCAACGATAAAGGTTTTGGTGAAAAAATTTATCGTGAATTACGACCTCACAAAGGTGTAATTTTTATGCGGCTTGAAGATGAAAAAACTGCGAATAAAATTGAAACGCTTAAACAACTCTTAGAAAACTATGCCGACAGATTAGTAAATCAATATGTTGTTGTTACTGAGAAAAAAGTGAGGTTTAGAACAACCTTGCAAAATGATAATTGAATATTGATTGTAAATATTATTACCACAGATACACAGAGTACACAGAGGTAACTTGCCGGAGTCGATTTTTGGAGAGCGCAAAATTTAGAAGGAAAGAGTACTTGTGTTCAAAGTTGGCGCCAATTCCCTTTGTCAGTCTTGATTTTAATTAGATTGACAGAACATATTGTAGCTATTTTCCGAAATTGGCATCAAAGGACTAGTAGTAATAGTTAAAATAAAAAACACTATACTGAACTTGATAATTTAAAGATAAGGGGACTTACCTCGTAAAAGCCTAGTGCAAGAAGGCAGAAGCCAGAGGGCAGAAGGAAAAAAGCCTTATCCCACAAGCTTTTATTATATTTTAAGCTGGTAAGTTATTTTAGCCAAGCTGCACTAGTTATAATAACTGGGCTTTTAGCTTAAGGATACGCTGGCAGAATTGGCGCCTCTCAAGCTTCGGTAATTTTACTTTCACCTGCTTGTGTGCGGGATAACCCCTTTTCTTCAGTTCCCACATATGGTATTTCAAGTAATAGAAAAAGTAAAAGACCTTGAACGACCAATAAGTTAGTAACTAGGAAAAATGTAGCTTCTTCGATAGGTAGTCCAAATAATTGGAACCCTGTTGTGTATTTGTCGGAAATGTGCCAAATACCATTAGCAATAGCAATACGGTCAGCAACCCATAAGTATAGTGTTGGAACAATAACACCTAACAACCAAATTCGCTTCATTGCCCATAATGTTGGCGTACCAAGAAGCCATTGCAGCAATAATATCGGAACAGCCCAAGCTAAAATTAGTCCCAAGTATAAGGTGTTATCCCACCGCAACATCAAAAAACCTGTAATAGTTAATGCGGCGCCAAATATAGGCAACAGTACTCTTAGGCTAGATGAAAACTCTTTTTGCAGTGGCTGAGTTTTGCGAGATAGCAAAAAGGACAGCCATAGTCCAGTAAGAATAGGCTGAAGTAAGAAGAACAAGTATTCCTCAATTGGTACGTAACCAATCGTACCTACTACCCGACCAATACCGTATCCCCAAATTTCTCGAAAGACTAAATAATTATCCCAAGGTGTAGTGTAAATCAAAGCCATGAGCGCAATGAGAGGAAGCGCAAGCTTTGCTCGGTATCCTCCAATGTCCGCAAAAGGTCTTCGTTGAAGCCATGCAAGTACTAAAATTGGTGGAGCGATAAAGATAAGATGAAATGTAAAGTAACTCATAATAAAGGTAAAACATATTGTAGTTATTTTCCGAAATCGCCACTAGTGCGCTTGTGGTAATAACCAAGATAAACAACACTATACTGAACTTATAATCTAAACCTGACGGGGACTTACCCCATAAAAGCCTAATTATGATTATTGGGCTTTTTGTTTATCTATATATTGACGCATTAGAAAAGCGATACCAATTAATCCGGCACTAATTAGGGTCATGTCGGTTCTGGGTTCTGGTACTGTTTTGGGAATTTGAAACGAACCTTTTAAAAATGCTCGACCTCTTAAAGGCGCCGTTGGGTCTGCGTTAAGTGGTTCACTTTCTGTAAAGCTCAAAAAACCCCAGTGGCGCCTGCAAATCTACCTTCTCCACCTGCTATTGTGACGGTTCCCGAACCATTCAGTACACCGTTTGCACTGTCAATAACCGCAGTTGCATTACCCAAACCGAATAACTTGTCAGCATTGGCGCCGAAGTACATATCCATACCAACTGGCAAACCTTTTACACCAAACTGAGCAGCATCCGGAACAAAGGTAAAAGTACCTCTTGCAGGATTGAATTGACTATAGTTTGTACTACTAAAATTAGTAAGATCGTAAGGAGCATTCGGATTACTACCTGTGATAGATGCCCTTGTTAGGTCAGATGTGATGGGTTGTAAAATAACCTCTGTGTCATAAAATGTATCGAAGTCAAATACAGTTTGAGCATCACTTTTTTGCCAACTCATTCCAACACTTGCGACTGACACAACTGCTGCTACAAGCCATGTATTTACTTTAAAAATAGAGTGCATAAAGCTGTTATATTCTAAATTTACAAAACTGCGATTGTACCTAATTACACTCGTTAGATTAATGTATTGTTGCAAATTAAGCAATCTTTAACAGCATTTTGATATTACATCTATCTTTAGGCTGATTTATTGTGAGGCACCGACTTGCAATTTGGTAATGTAACGCTAGAAATCGAAAATATCATGCTGTTCCTTAAAAGTTCTTTGCGTAAGACCTAAGTCAAAATCACCAGCTAATAAATCAATACCATCAATAATTATTGGAATTTGACTGGACTCTATTGCGTTCCACCTCCAAAGTAAGTATAATTATTTACTAGTAATTCTGGATTTAAGCTTTCAAGAACCTTCAAAATTTTATTATGAAAATCGAATTTAAAAGTCATAAGTAATGGTAATAGCCAGGAATTATAGTTTTTGGCTAGTTCTGCTAGAAAAATTAGTTCTTCATCCTCAAGATTGTTAAAAGTGTCTCGATATCTCCAACCACGTTCATAGCAACCTAACATTTCTTCTGGAGTAAACAGATATACATCTGCTATTTGCCAGCAAATTGACTCCAAAAAAGGTAATTTATCTGGTATGGTAATTTTCATTTTCGTTTAGCAATCATTTTAATATTTCTGCTGCTTCACTCTTCCCTAAAACTTGTGATTCTCGCACTTAAAATTAAATTATACTATTATATATATTCACAAGTACATTGATTTATGGGTCGTCGTCGTATTTTACAAGAGGGGCACGAGGATTTACACAGCTTGCAGCAGAGCTAATTGCAATTTCTGAAGTTGAAGAAGGTGATGTGTTTTATGGCGCCGTAACCATTGGTGATGTTTGGCGTTTTGGTCGGTTATAAAAAACAACACGGCAGATTTTTCAGGATGTTTCACTGTACAGAATTCCTGATGACTTAGAGGATTTAATGAGAGTTTTAGTTGGAATTTTAGAATTAAGTAATTAAAAATAAATAATTTTGTGGTTGTGAGAAAACTTTCGTTGATTCTATAACTTCTTTACCACCGTTAATTTTAAGCTAAGTATTTTTCGGCGACATAATATTTTCTTATGTATTGATAAATTTCAAAGTGCCTTTTATAAAAAACTTGATAAGGAAGTTTGATGCTCGGTAATTCTTCCCTGAAGAAAAAATAAAACATAGCTATTTAGTTAACTAGTTATAATTTATATAAAAAACAAGCAGTAATAAGTACATAATCACTTACTGCTGCAATAATTTATAAATATTCAGGCAATTTTTCTTATAAGTAATAAAACTTTAAATATATCGATAGAGGAAAGAGATTATCTTTTCACATTACCGCTTGTGCTTAAAGAGTTTGTAACTGAAAAATTAATAAAATATAACGTACAGAAAAATGGTTCTACAGTTTATGAATACAATCATCCTCTAGCTTAGGACACAGTAAAATTCACGTAAATAAATAAGGTATCCGCTTTAACATGGACATTATTTAGGTGGGTTGTGTTTGAGTTACTGGGAAACCTAACGAACTGAAATGTTGGGTCGAGGAACGAGACCCAACCTACAAATAAAATGATAAATGATGAAATAATTTAACATATGTTTGAGTGTGAAAATGTTAATATATGTTCTGTTTTGGAGTTATCTATACTAACTGTTTTGATGTAATAAATACTGCTGATAATTTGCATCATTGATTACAAGTTGACTTTTTGAAAAAATAAGCTTTCAAACAACTTTACAAAAATATTTATGAGCAGAATATAGACAGGAAAAGCTCAACTATATTAGGTGCTTCGGAGAGAACGCATGGTAGCCCTCACAGAGAACGCCCAACGTCGGCTAACAATACAGACAGTTGAAATTGCCCCAAATATTACAGCGATTCGTTCGCTTGATTGGGACCGCGACCGCTTTGATATTGAGTTCGGTCTGCAAAATGGTACGACTTATAACTCGTATCTAATTAAGGGCGATAAAATTGTCTTGGTTGATACTTCGCATGTTAAATTCCGCGATTTATATTTAGATACGCTGAAGACGCTTGTTAACCCAAAGGCAATTGACTATATTATCGTCAGCCACACTGAACCTGACCATAGTGGGTTAGTGGAAGACGTTCTCCAGTTGGCGCCGCGCGCTACGGTGCTAGCATCGAAAGTGGCGCTACAATTTTTGGATAATTTAGTTCATGACCCGTTTAGTAAAAGAATCGTCAAATCTGGAGACCGTGTAGATTTAGGTGATGGACACGAAATTGAGTTCATATCAGCACCTAATTTACATTGGCCCGATACTATCTTCAGTTTTGACCACAAAACCAAAACGCTATTTACCTGTGATGCGTTTGGAATGCACTACTGTAGCGATGATACATTCGATGTAGATTTGGAAGCAATTGAACCTGACTTCCGTTTTTACTACGATTGTCTGATGGGTCCAAACGCACGCTCATTGTTGAATGCAATGAAAAAAATGAGCGAACTTGGAGAAATCAAGATTATTGCGAATGGACACGGGCCGCTACTTTACCATCACCTCGACTTTTTGAAAGAAAGATATCATAACTGGAGTCAAGTACAAGCTAAAGCTGACACCACAGTTGGTTTGTTTTTCGTAGGTGGCTATGGCTATAGTGATAAACTTGGTCATGCAATTTCCCACGGTTTACTTAAAACAGGTGTTGGTGTAGAAGCTCTTGATTTGAATACTGCTGATGTTCAAGAAATTCAAGGACTTGCTGGACGTGCATCGGGTATAGTAATTGGTATGCCTCCTAGCACGAGTGTTACTGCCCAAGCTGGTATTAGTTCACTCTTGGCTGTTGCGAAAGAAAAGCAATTTGTTGGTTTCTTTGAATCTTTTGGTGGTGACGATGAACCAATTGATTCGTTACGCAGACAGTTTACTGAACAAGGTATTAAAGAAGCTTTCCCAGCAATTAAAATTAAAGAAACACCAAGTCCTGCTACTTATCAACTTTGTGAAGAAGCTGGTATTGATATTGGGCAAATGCTAGTTCGTGACCGTAACATTAAGCAAGTTAAATCGCTTGATGTCAACATGGAAAAAGCGCTTGGTCGTATTAGTAATGGTTTATATATTATTACTAGTCAAAAATACGGTGTTAAAAGTGCAATGCTCGCTTCTTGGGTTGCACAGGCAAGCTTGCAACCACTAGGTTTTACCGTTGCAGTTGCAAAAGACCGCGCGATAGAGTCCTTCATGCAAGTGGGTGACAAAATTGTCCTTAACGTATTAGAAGAAGGCAACTACAAAGAATTAAAAAGACATTTCTTGAAGCGCTTATATCCCGGCGCCGATAGATTTGCTGATGTTAAAACCCAAACAGCAAAAAACGGGTGTCCCATTCTTGCTGACGCATTAGCATACATAGAATGTGAAATCGCTGACAGCATGGAATGCAGCGACCACTGGATTATGTACTGCTCCGTCAAAGAAGGTCGCGTCGCAAAACTTGAAGGCGTTACCGCAGTTCGCCACCGTAAGGTTGGAAATTATTATTAGTAGGGTGCGTGACGCTACTGGTCTACTCGCTTCGTTGCAAGATTATTCATAGCGTCACGCACCAACACTATAAAATAATCTTGGTTGTGGCGCCTGCTGTTATTACTGCGCTTGTTATAAGAAGGTGCGTGACGCTAGTAGATTGTTAGCTTCGTTGAAGATTGTTCATAGCGTCACGCACCCTACCACTTCATATATCTCATCCTCCACATATACCTATGAGCGACAATCCTCGTGATGTGCAAGTGTTGCCAATTGCAACAGATACAACAGTATTACGCGCGCGCAGTTGGACACGGCAACGTTTTGAAATTGAATATGCACTTTCTAGGGGCACAACGGTAAATTCATACGTAATTCAAGCTGATAAAGTTGCCATTATTGACCCACCTCCTGAAACTTTTACTGAAGTATACAAAGAAGCTATTAAGCGGTGTTTGGAATTAAAGAGCTTTGATTATGTAATCATTGGTCACTTTAGCCCAAACCGTATGGCTACATTACGGGCATTACTCGAAATTTGCCCGGATTTAACTTTTGTTACATCGGTACCAGGCGCCGCATATCTAAAGACAGCATTTACTAACCCGAATTTAAAAGTGTTAGCAATGCGGGGTAAGGAAGACCTTGATTTAGGTAGAGGTCACGTGTTGAAATTTATACCAATTCCCAGCCCTAGATGGCCCGAAGGACTTTGCACTTACGACCAACAAACTCAAATTCTTTACACCGACAAGCTATTTAGCGCGCACGTTTGCGGTGATGAAATTTTTGATGAAGATTGGGATAAATTTAAGGAAGACCAACGCTATTATTACGATAGTGTAATGGCGCCGAATGCAAGTCATATTAAACCAGCACTAGAGAAAATTTCTGATTACCAAGTTAGAATGTTAGCTTGTGGTCATGGGCCTTTGGTGCGGTACGGCTTGATGGAACTGATAAAATCTTACGAAGAATGGAGTCGTGCGCTTTCTCATCGCGAGATTAAAGTAGCATTATTATATGCTTCTGCTTATGGAAACACCGCGACTTTAGCACAAGCAATTGCATTGGGTTTAACTAAGGGTGGTGTAGCAGTCGAGTTGATAAACTGCGAATTTGCCGAACCTGAAGCAATAAAAGACGCGGTGCAAAAATCGGAAGGATTTATTATTGGTTCCCCCACTATTGGAGGACATGCTCCCACACCTATTCATACAGCCCTTGGTACAGTATTATCTGTTGGTGATACTAATAAACTTGCAGGTGTTTTCGGCTCATATGGCTGGAGTGGTGAAGCTTTTGATTTAATTGAAGGCAAACTCAAAGAAGCAGGATTTAAATTTGGGTTTGAAACGATACGTGCAAGATTCAAGCCATCCGATAGAGTACTCAAAGATTGCGAAGAAGCAGCTATCGACTTTACACAATCTTTAAAACGTGCGCGTAAAATGCGCTTACCTCAACCTGCTGCCAGTCCAGTTGAACAAGCTGTTGGTCGCATCGTAGGTTCAGTATGCGTTCTAACTGCAAAACAAGGTGAAATTTCCACTGCGATGATGGGCGCCTGGGTATCGCAAGCTACATTTAATCCACCAGGTTTGACAGTGGCTATTGCTAAAGAACGCGCGATAGAATCACTATTACATTCAGGAAACAAATTCGTTTTAAACATCTTGGCAGAAAATAACTACCAAGAATATATGAAACACTTTCGTAAAAACTTTGCACCTGGAGAAGAACGCTTTACTGGTTTTGAAACAACCACAGCTGATAATGGCTGCACAGTATTAGGAGATGCAATAGCATATTTAGAGTGCAGCGTCAATAAACGCATGGAATGTGGTGACCACTGGGTAATATACGCAACCGTTGATAATGGCGCCGTTATGCAGCAAAATGCAGTTACCGCAGTTCATCACCGTAAATCAGGAAGTCATTATTAAATAGAAAATTCGTTCGTTTATTCGTACTAAGGACTTTAGTCCTTACATCCAACCCTGCTTTCACACTAAGGCAGGGTTATTTAGCGTTTTAATGTTTGTATGTAGCCTAATACTGCTAGAGATTTTTAGCTTATTAGACACAGAGTACACAGAGTACTTGAGTTAAGAGAGTTTGAGTGTGAGCTAAGAAAATAGATATTGCTACAAATTCAAATATTCCGCAATTGCCACAAAGACAATCATTAGCAGAATGTGTAATGTTTGACTTGTATATTCAGTGTTAGGTATTCATAATTACAAATCGAACACTGTAGAACACTTTTACACCATCCTGCTTACTTTTGATATGACTCCAGAACAAACAAACATAAGATTCCCGCTTTGGCAATATTTAAATCAGCCTTTGCTTGGCGAAAAATCTCCTATACTCAATCCCAGACAGTTTGCTCACGTTTACCGAGTTGAACTATTGCAGCGATGTTGGGAGAAACATTGCGATGCCAAGGGGCAATATTAATATAGGTATTATTACGGGTGCAATATTTTTATTTTAGTTGTTACACGTATATATATAGCTATACTTCAGATTCCCGACCTTTTTTTAAAGAGTCGGGAATTTGTTTAAATTATTAGATACTGGTGCCACACTGGGTATGGATAAAATTATTGTCTCAATTATATGAATCCAAAAAACCCTATACCTCACTTAGATTTGGCACCGAAGTTAAGGCGTCCTCTCTCATTGTGGAACCCGCTTGATTATCTGCGCTTATAGTGAGTATTTTTCTTTCCTCAAGCCTTGCGATGGTATGCAAACACTTTTGGTGGTGGTTATATTCCTGAAGAGGAAATGAGTTGGCTTAAGAAATGGAAAATATTGCGTAATAATCCTGTACAGCAAGAAGCTTCATTACGTAGATAGATGACATGGAAACACTTATTAACAAAAAATAATTATAAAACGATTCGCTGTGTATTTATTAGTACATAAGATTTACTTTTTTTGATTACAAAATTGAAGCAATGAGGTCGTGCGGGCATATAATGATGACCTGATATTAATTATTTTATAAAAAGCTATGTCTTTCGTACCTCTACACATTCATAGTGATTACAGCTTATTAGACGGCGCCAGTCAGTTGCCAGAATTGATAGACCGTGCTATTGAGTTGGGAATGAAGGCAATTGCCCTGACCGACCACGGTGTGATGTATGGTGCGGTTGAATTGATTAAGATTTGCCGGGGTAAGACCATCAAGCCGATAATTGGCAATGAGATGTATATTATTAATGGTGATATCACAAAACAAGAGCGGCGCCCGAAGTATCACCAAGTAGTTTTAGCCAAAAGTACAAAGGGTTATAAAAATTTAGTTAAATTAACGTCCATATCGCACCTTGAGGGTGTTCAAGGTAAGGGCATTTTTTCACGTCCTTGTATAAATAAAGAATTATTACAGAAGTATCACGAAGATTTGATAGTGACTAGCGCTTGTTTAGGTGGAGAAATACCGCAAGCGATTATGAGTAATAGACCAGATGCCGCGCGGAAAGTCGCACAATGGTATAAAGATGTATTTGGGGATGATTTTTACTTAGAAATTCAAGACCACGGTTCACAAGAAGATAGAATTGTCAACGTTGAAATTGTTAAGATTGCGCGCGAGCTTGGTATAAAGATTGTTGCAACAAATGACTCGCACTTTATTTCTTGTTTTGACGTAGAAGCACACGACGCACTACTGTGTATTCAAACGGGTAAATTAATTGTCGAAGAAAACCGGATGCGGTATAGCGGAACTGAGTATTTAAAGTCTGCTGACGAAATGCGGCAGTTATTTCGTGACCATTTACCTGATGATGTTATTGAAGAAGCAGTAAGTAATACAGAAGAAGTTGCTGATAAGGTTGAGCAATACGACATACTTGGTGAACCGAGAATTCCTAATTATCCAATTCCACCAGGACATACAACCGATACGTTTGTTGAGGAAGTTGCTTGGCAGGGAATACTCGAAAAGCAACGGTGTAGAAGTAGAAGCGAGTTAGATGCTACTTATAGAGAGCGAATGGAATATGAATTAAAGATGATTCAGCAGATGGGATTCTCTGGATACTTTTTAATTGTTTGGGATTATATTAAGTTTGCTAGAGATAATAATATAGCTGTGGGTCCAGGTAGAGGTTCAGCAGCAGGTTCATTAGTTGCCTTCTCAATGGGGATTACAAATATTGACCCTGTACACCACGGGTTATTGTTTGAGCGTTTTCTAAATCCTGAACGGAAGTCAATGCCTGATATCGATACAGACTTCTGTATCTCTAAGCGTGATGCAGTTATTGAATATGTTACTAGCAAATACGGCGCCGAGAGAGTCGCTCAAATTATCACTTTTAACCGTTTAACATCAAAGTCGGTATTAAAAGACGTTGCCAGGGTATTAAATATTCCTTATGGGGAATCTGATAAAATGGCAAAATTAATCCCGGTATCGCGTGGCAAACCAACACCCCTCAAAAAAATGATTGCCGATGATACCCCATCACCAGATTTTAAAGAAAGATATGATAATGACCCTAGAGTCAAGCATTGGCTTGATATGGCAATACGTATTGAAGGAACAAACAAAACCTTTGGTGTACATGCTGCGGGTGTGGTAATATCTGCCGAACCGTTAGATGAGATTGTACCATTACAACGTAACAACGATGGTTCGGTAATAACCCAGTATTATATGGAAGACTTAGATTCGATTGGGTTATTGAAAATGGACTTTTTAGGGTTGAAGAATCTTACCATGATTCAAAATGCTCTAGATTTAATACAGCAAAATCATAACTGTAAGCTTGACCCATATGAGATTACCAGTTTAGAACGTAAAGCTCAAAGAATCCTTGCCAAAGGTGGAGAAAATGCAAGATTACCCAATGACGTAAAAAAAACGTTTGAATTATTGGAGTCAGGTGAGCTAGAAGGAGTTTTTCAGTTAGAATCATCTGGGATGCGCCAAATAGTGCGCGATTTAAAACCATCTAATATAGAAGATATTTCATCTATCTTGGCATTGTATAGACCGGGACCTTTAGATGCTGGCTTAATTCCTCACTTTATCGACCGTAAACACGGACGCGAAGAAATAGATTACGAAACCAGTGTTTTGGAGCCAATTCTTGATGAAACTTACGGTATTATGGTATACCAAGAGCAAATCATGAAAATTGCCCAGGACATGGCAGGATATACGCTAGGTCAAGCAGACTTACTGCGTCGCGCGATGGGTAAAAAGAAAGTTTCTGAAATGCAGAAACAGCGCGAAAAGTTCATTGATGGTTCAACAATGAACGGGGTTAAAAAGCAAGTAGCCGAAAAGCTATTTGAAGATATGTTAAAATTTGCTGAGTATTGTTTGAGTTATGACACAGAAATATTAACTGTAGAATATGGGTTTTTGAAAATAGGTGAAATTGTAGAAAAAGAAATTGAATGCTCTGTGTTTACCGTTGATAGTCATGGAATTGTTTATACACAAACTATTGCTCAATGGCATAATCGCGGGCGCCAAGAAGTGTTTGAATATGAATTAGAAAATGGCGCCGTTATTAGGGCAACCAAAGACCATAAGTTTATGACACAAGATGGTAAAATGGCGCCTATTGATGAAATATTTGAACAAGGGTTAGATTTGCTACAAATTAGTAATTTAAACGTAGCATAGGCAAGAGCGCGCGCTTATCGAAGATTTATTCTAAATAAGATTTAATAATCTTCACAGCAGAAGCAACACCATCTTCCGACCGTATCTTTCCTCCTAAGTGTCGTGCTTTTTCTCGTAATTGTTCATTACTAACAGCAATATCAATAGCTTCTGCTAATTTGTCTGCTTCAAGTTGTTTAAAAGGAATCGATTTTGGACTAATTCCCAAGTTAGTTAGTCGTTCTCCCCAAGCAGGTTGGTCAGCAAAGAAAGGAATAATTACATTGGGAATACCTGCTCTTATTCCATCAGATGTTGTTCCGGCGCCACCATGATGAACTACAGCTTTCATTTTAGGAAACAGCCATTCAAAAGGAACATTATCTACAATATGTACATTATCATGTAATTCAGTTTGTCCCAAACCTGCCCAACCAGATAATAAAACTGCTCTTTGTTTACTTTTTTCCAACGCTGATAACACGATATTTGTTAAACGTTGAGGGTCGCGGGTAGTCATGCTCCCAAAACCAATAAAAATTGGAGTAGAACCATTATTAATGAAATCTACTAGTTTTTGAGGTGGTTCGTAGTTTTTATCTTCATTCAAAAACCAATAGCCCGTTATATGTTGGGAAGTTGCCCAATCAACAGGTTTAGGAATTACATGGGAACTGAATGAGTATAATACTGGTAGAGGAGATAATTGTAATGGTGGATTTTTGCGATATCGGGCGCCAAAAAAGGGTAAAGGAGGTAGACCAAGAACTTGAGTACGAAAGTTATTAAGAATTTGACTCTTATCACGCCATGATAAAAAGTCAAGTAAAAAATAACTTAAATAATTTAGTACACCTTTAGATGAGTTTGTTTCAAACGAGCCAAATTTTAGAAAAGGAAAAGATGAAGTTTGACTAACTGGCATACTCGAAGCGAAAAAACCAGGTACATTTAAAGCTTCTGCGATGTTATAACCCCACGCAGCTAATAATGAAAAAATAATTGCATCACTTCCAAGACTCGCAGACCATCCATCTGTTAATTGTTGCTGAAAAACTTCATTGCTTATCGGATTAAAACCACCTTTACCCTCAAGTAACCTATATCCTGCTTCAGAACGGAAAAGCTCTTTGTAATCTCCTGCAATGGGAGCATATTCTATTCCCTGTTGCGTTACAAACTCTTCAAAAATTTTGTGAGTAGCAATTTTTACTGAAAACCCTGCTTGTCTTAATCCCTGAGCTAAAGCACACAATGGGTTTACGTCTCCCCTAGAACCAACCGATAATATAGTTATCTTTAGTTTTTTTGCCATTGTTAAGTTATTTAAATTACGACGAATAAATTATAAAACGTAGTTCGATGTCACAAATATCGCTCACTACCTATGAAAGTAACCATAATCTAGCTTAAAGGCGCATCTAGCTCAGGGTAAATATATACCATCACCAAGTACTACTGGTTGACGGTTACAAGTAGTATTTTTGAATTCAAATTGGTTGGCTGCATTTATCTTCTGCATCAACGAGAGGCTTTATACCCAGGCCACAAACTAAGTATTCAAACCTTGAAAAATGGTACTACTGGTTAGTTTTTAAAAATAGGCGCCTTAAAAATAACCGTATGTCATTATTGACACAAACAGTAGATATTAAGACGGATGCGATTTAACCCAGTACAAACTAGTCACAAGTAATCAAGTGAGTCATTTGTATTAAAATCTGTTGAAAAAACTTGTAAAAATCAAAACACGTAAAAATGTTCGATTTAATATTTATGAACTAAATAATTAAAAGTATTTTATCTATTTAATAATTAGAAGCTGGGTAAATTCTACTGTGAGCAGCAACAAGCTGTCAGCTTTGAAATTCAATGACTAAAAATCCTTTCGACCAATTCTCTAAACAGTTTTTTGAGGAACTTCTTTCTCCTTTTGGTGAAGTCAGAATCAATTATGAAATTCCAGGGGAACCTAGATTTGTGGATATTTGGTTTATTCCATCAAACCAAACCACAACATCTTCAACTGAATTAGGAATTTTGGCACGAATAGCAGAAAATCCTTGCTTATTAGAACCGTTTCGCAAGCAACCAACTGCAATAGAAATACACAGCTGTATTTTTAAGCTATATCATTTAGAGGCAGAACTTATACGTGATGCCAAACGAGACGAAGATACAATTTCAAATTCGGAACTACCGCAACTGTGGATTATTTCAACCTCGTGTACAGATGAACTGTTAAATGATTTGCCAGCAACTAGGGATGAAGCTTGGCCAGACGGTATTTACTTTATAGGAAAAATACTTAGAGTTGGCATCATCGCCGTAAACAGATTACCACGCACTCAGGAAACGCTTTGGCTAAGAATCTTAGGTAAAGATTTGATACAAAAGCAAGCTATTGATGAGGTAGTAGCTCTACCTAAAGAAGATAGCAAGCGCTTGGAGATTTTAAGGCTACTATCAAAATGGAAGATTAATATGGGATTAGATAATGAGATTGATTCAGCAGAAGATAGGGAGTTAGTCATGAATTTAACAACAGCTTACTTAGAGTGGGAAAAAGAAACTGAGTTTCGCGGCATGGAACGTGGAATGGCAACTGGCATGGAACGCGGCATGGAACGCGGTATGGAACGCGGGATGGAGATAGGTAAAGAAACCGAGCGACGCTCCATAATAGAAAACTTATTCTTAGCACGATTTGGTGAGATAGACTCAGAGTTAACCGCAATTATTCAGCCAATGCTAAATTTATCGGCGCCAGATTATGCTGCTTTGTTGTTGCAGTTGTCGAACTTATCGCGTGAAGATTTGTTAGCACGGTTTAGAAATTAATCGCTCCGGAAACGTACTACTGGTTAATTCAAGCCAGTAGTACTTGTGGAGCGAGTATTGTTTACGTGCTGGCACCACTGGAAAAAAGCGCGGATATTGGATGAAAAGTACATCGAAGTTATAGCAATATTTTGCCACTATACAAACAATTTAACGTTGGCGCCTCGGTACCCTACCCTCTAACTTTAGCTATTTCGTACTAATGCTTACTATAATTGTTTTACAGGCGCCGGGAATAATCATTTGCATCTGTAGGCAATTTACGTCCTGCAACCTCACCAGATTAATTTGTTAAACTTTGTTAAAGTTCCTACCCTACAATTATTTCCCTGACAACAATATGACAGATATTGTAGCAAAAATAATACCTAGAACTTGTTGGAAAGTTATTGGTTCCTTGAGAAAAAATAATCCTAATAAGGCTGTGATGCTAGGATATAGGGCTGTTAGTGGTACAACAATTGAAACTGAAGACGACTTGAGAGCAACAAAGAAACAAAATGTTGCTAGAGAGCCGACAACACCAACCAAAATTGCATAAAAGATTCCTTGGGGGTTAGTTTGTATTTTAAAACCTTGTATTGCTACTAACAGTAAACTTATTAAAAAAGCACTAATGGTTTCATAGACTAACACACTTTTAGCATCTATATAATTAGTTGTAAATTTACTAAATAACCCCCATACTCCATAAAGAATTAAGGATAGTAATGCATAAATTAACCCATTCCCTTGAATCATGACAGTTATCACTTTTATAAAATATATATGAATGATTTAGCTTTATTATCCTTACCCTAGAATTAATAATCAATTACTTAGATAACAGTTTACGTTTTAATAAATGAGCAGCACTGCAAGCAGTAATTATAAAATGTAGCTAATGTTTTAACCAAAGGAATTACCCTAAGATTTATTTGAAATCGCAGTTTTTGACTCTCAAGAGTTGCCACCATGAGTATTACTGGTCAATACACCTACTTTATACATAAAAACTACTCAATACAAATGCTGCTTTCTTGGTACAACTGGTTAACTCCGAACCAGTTGTACGACTCCAAGGACGATTATTCAACTGGCGCCACATTAGTACTATTGGCTGAGACTTGTAGATTTTTTAATTGAAATACGCTTTGCGAACAGCTTTTTTGGTACTACTGGTTAACCCAAACCAGTAGTACTGTTAAAGCTATCACATCATGTTGAGGCTTCAATTGCGGTTTTAGTTCCATAACACCCAAAGTGCCGATACTTATAAATTATGGGCGCCATTCCAACGATGCTGAATACTCTACTTGTTATCAGAGGGTTAGTTTTGTTCTAATCGTGGGTATCCTAACTGTATAGAATAATAGTTTTCAGTTAAAAGTTATACAAGGATGCATGACAACATACTGTCGTAACTCTATTCTAAACAGTTCTAAGTTGAGGTAAATTATGCTCGATCCGATTTCTGGAGTTGCAAACATTGTGCAAGCAGGAGAAAAAATAGTTGAGAATTTGGGCAAAATGCCAGTTGACATTATAAATGCTAGTCTTCGCAGTAAGTATTCTCAACAAGAGTCGGAAAGTGATCAAGCGTATAAAGCTCGGTTGATGTTCATGGAAGAACAAGAGAAGAGAAAGATGCAGCACCAAAAAGAGCTTAAAGAAGCAAAAGCGCGCGAGAAAACTGAGCAACTACGAATTAAAGCAGAACTAAAAGGAAAAATTATTTCTCAAAAATTAGCAAAAGAAAAAGCAAAAGCTGAAGAAAAGATGAAGATTCGCGAATTAAAAATCTCAGAACAAAAACAAAAGAAAGAAGCCCAAGAACTTAAAAAATTAGAAAAGGAACAATTAAAAGCTAAAAAGAGGAGTGAACGCGAAGAGAAGAAAAACCAAAAAGATGCAACAAGAGAGTGAGAATATTTAATATGAAATTAATTGAAAACATTATAACTATCCTTGAACAAGCAAAAAGGTTTGGAGCTATTGATTTTATAAATGATGTTGGTAAACGTGTATGGGAATACTTCCAAAAAGATTATGATTTAGGCTATTCTGACGAGCATCCAGACGTAATTGCTAAAGTTTTACACAGAATGAATACAGGTACGGCGCCCAAAATTGCTTTGGTTGGAATGACCTCAGCAGGGAAGTCTAGTTTAATCAATGCGCTGTTTGGTAAATCAATCTCAGAAGTTCAACGAACGGCTGACACAACTAGTTGTGTACTTGTGGCTGAATTTCCTAGCGGCTTGCTAATTTATGATACTCCAGGACTTGCAGGTGACGAACAGTTGGGATATGAGAATATTACCCGACTATTTTTAGAAATACCGCAAGAAGAAGATGCTACGCAGTTCTCTGCTGTACCATTTCAGGAAAAACCACCTGAGATTATTGATTTATCTACTGACCAATTGCCGAAACTAGATGCTATTTTATTTTTAGTAGATATTTCACGTACCCTAAATAAATATCAAAACAAAGCTTTAAGAGGATTTTTTCTAGAGCTTAAAAATAGATTTGGAGACCACATTGTTATTGCAGGTACTCATCTTGATGAACTGAACAAGCTTTCTGACCAGGAACGTCAAGTTCAGTTGGAGAGCTATAATAAGATATTTGACAATCATTTAGCAGCAGTTTCATCCGTTTCTGGAGAAGGGCTATCAGAGCTTATTATTAAACTATTCTGTATAATGCCTCAGAAAGTACCTCCTGCAAAGCTGCAAGAGTCCCTAATAAGCGCTAGAAAACTGAATCGATTTTCCTTTGTTATTAAAGAATCTAGTAACTTACTCGCCGAAATTATACTTCTCAAAGGAAACCAAGTTAATGATATTAAAGCTGCTTACTTATGGCTTTTCGCACTTATTTGCAAACACGACTCTGTGGATGAAAATACATGGTTAAGTTGCAATGGTGATGCATTGAAGATAGCTGATAAAGCCATAGAGGCTGGAAGAAAACAATATAAAACGACTCGCCCTCCCGAAGATTTATTAGAAAAATTGCAAGCATTTCTAGGCAAAAGTTTTCAAACAAGCGTAATTGAAACTAAACCTTTAGGAATAGATGGGCTTCAAGAACTACTACCAGGAGTATATGAACTTTTATATGTATTAATTAATGTTACTAATCCTAAATACAATGTTTTAAAAATTGATAAGCTTCTTTCTTTAAAAGCTAGTGAAATTGAAAAATTTGCACAACAAAATAACATAGAAAAGCTTGCTTACCAGATTGGAGAAATATTGCAGCAGCTTTTTGAGGAAGATAGTACAGATTTTCATACTCAAAGTAAGCAAACTGAGCAAATTGGTTTAAGGGTGCTAGTTCATATGGAAGAGATAAAAGATGAAGTATTTCGCAATGGAGAATTCGCTGGTACTAGTAACGCATATCGGCGCCTAGAGGGATTTCAGTTAAACATTGACCCTCCTATTCCTGGCTTGAGTATAAAGTACATGGCTCACTTGCAAGAAAAATGTGATGTACCTTGGGTGAGTGAGGGTGAATTTATTGGCACTCGTGGTGAATGGCGACGGTTGGAAGGGTTTGCTATTGAGTTGACAGGAGTTGCAGCTAAATCCCATAACATTTTTTATAGATGCCGTATGCAAGGTATCGGTGATTCTCGTATTTATTCAAACGGTCAGTTCTGTGGAAGCCGAGGACAATCACGAGCTATTGAGGGAATTCAAGTTTGGTTAGAACAGAAGTAAATAAAAACGGTTTAATCATAAATTATTTATTATGCTTATTTTTTTTATTCACGGGGTCAAGACTCAAAAAAGTACCTATGCTGATGTACGCGGTGTCGCAATTGGAGTTGTAGAGGAGTCTAAGTTTCTTAATCGCGCTGATGGTGCAGCTTTTTGCCAACAACTTTAACATTGCTATTGTTGAGACTTAATAGTTCATTTGAATTATTATTGCTATAATTACCTTTTTTGGTACTACTCGTTAACTTAAACCAGTAGTACTTCACTATTGGACAATAACTCAACAGGCGTAAGTATTTGTATCAAACGGTTTAAATATTCTGATTTTCTATTGCTTGTTATTGAGGATTGTTGGCTTTGCTTTTTGGGATTGAGCTTTTGTAGACTACAAATCGATAAATATTTTCCGGGTCAGCATTGGATGTAGAGTTTTGCAAAAGTCCATAGTCTTGTAGTCCAAGCTTAGACAGTAGATGGCGAGAACCGTGGTTGTTAAACTCTACAAATGCTACTAGTTCGCGCACATTCTGACTTTTAACAAACCAGGGGACACAAACAGCAAGCGCTTCAGACATAAGACCTTGCCCCCAATACGTTTTAGAGAGAGCATAGCTTAACTTGACTGGTTCATAACGGGTTTGGCTAATAACAAGGGTGATTAAATCAGGTCGTTCGAGTTGGTAAAACCCAATAAAACCGATTGGTTCATTGCTTATGCGTGTTCGGAGAGCAAAATAGTACTTGTCCCAAAAAACTGAATCATAGTGGTTTTGGTAAGTAGAATGAATATTTTCAACAGGCGAATAAGGCATACCCCTCATCTTCCAAATGTCAGGTTCGCGCAGGAAGTCAATTATTTTTAGTTCATCTAAAGGTAATAAAAGACTAATTGCTAATTGCTCAGTTGTTAAAAGTGCTTGACTAGCTACTGGAAACGATACTATATCTTCGACTGTCAGCTTGTACGAGGTAGAAATTATACCTTCTGAACCTTTAATTACAAGCTTTATAAAAAAGGATTCACCTGACTTCTTATATACCTCTAGGTTTTCAATACTTGACCTTGTTCCACCAACTTCATAGACGCGATATCGAATAGCTCCTATAAATTTATCAGTAAAAAATGGAAACTTAAATTGTTCAAGGAATTGCTTTAATCCAGAAATGAGCAATGAATGTGAATTGAGGTGCTGTTGCGAATCCGACCTATCAATATATAATGAGAACGAGTCTATCATATCGCAATGCTAAAATTTAATACTAGTTTAAACAATTATTGTAGGCGCCAGGGAGTATTACTGAATAGGCGCCTTATATTAAATCAACTATCCGTTACATCCGTTGCAAATTACCGTTTGCAGCTAGCATACTCGCGTAAGGGGATTCATGTAAATGGGCTTTACCAGCGGAACCAAAAAGTTGTATTTTTTCACTTATCACAGATTGCATTGCACTAATTGCATTTTGCATTAAGTCTACTAGGTCGGGACTTTTTGAAGTACTTAAATCTTTTTTTAGGTTTTGTACGTAGGCTTGTCGTACTTCTGTATTGACGTTAAATTTACATACACCTAGTTCTATTGATTTACTTATCATTTCTGGTGGTAAACCAGAGGCGCCGTGCAATACTAGGGGAATATCAATATTTTTGCGGATACGAACTAATCGCGGAAAGTCAAGTCTTGGTTTGCTTTTATATTCTCCGTGTACATTACCGATAGTCACTGCTAAAAAGTCTACTTTTGTAGCTGCGACAAATTCTACTGCTTGGTCGGGGTCGGTCATCAAAGCTTCTTTTTCTTCAACGGTCATTCCATCTTCGCTACCGCTAATTCTACCAATTTCTGCTTCGACTGCGGCGCCTCTTGAATGCGCTAATTCGGTTATCTGTTTGGTAAAGGTTAAATTCTCTGTGTAGGGTAACGGTGAACCGTCTGCCATTACTGAGGTCATTCCAGCACTTAATGCTTGTTGAATTGCACTTGCTGAAGTACTGTGGTCTAAGTGTACTGAAATTGGTACTTTTGATGTGCGTGCTGCTTCCATGCAAAGTGACACTAACGCTGTACCACCAAATTTGAGTGAACCAGGGTGAATTTGTAGCATCGCGGGACTTGAGAGAGTTTCGGCTGCTTGCACTACTGCTTTGACCCCTTCCAGATTATATATATTGAAGGCGCCGATTGCGTAAACGTTCCTGCGCGCGGTTTCTAGCAAATCCCTTGTTGAAGCTAGCATAATTTATCTCTCCCAAAGAAATATCGAACCAGATTTAGTTTGACATGGACAATATAAAAATATGTTTAATCTTGACTTTAAGGTCACTGCTGTCGCGTTTAGTAATTATTATGTATACATAAATATCTGTAATATTACTTAGATTGAGTGTTTGATGAAGCTAAGTCTCAACCTTATGAATAGGAAGTTTCAAGAAACAATTTCTCTATATATACAGTCAAAGACTTGTATATAAATAACTCAGTGTGAGTACTTTTAAGAGGTTATATGATACATCGGTCAAAGTTTTGGATGTTTTTTCCCATTGCTTTAATATTTACAAGTGTTCCACAGTTGTTACAATCTGATTCATCTGAAGCTAAGTCTACATCAAGTGCGCTGCCTGTTACCGTCAAAGCCAATCAACTTGCTAGCCCCACTTTGATAGCAAGCGCTAACTACCTCTCATCAATTGAATCACAGGTTATTGCGGAAACGAACAAGATACGCACAAACCCTAAATCGTACCTTCCAATTCTCGAAAATTACCGCAAACGCTTCCAAGGTAATAAAGTCAAAATTGGAAACAATTCATTTTTGGTGACTCAAGAAGGAACAAGGGCAGTTGATGAAGCAATTGCATTTTTAAAGTCACAACGTCCAATGGGCACCTTATCTGCTTCAAGAGGAATGTCGCTTGGCGCCAAAGACCATGTAAAAGACCAAGGACCCAAAGGTTCAATAGGTCATAATGGTAGCAACGGTAGTAGTCCTTTTTCTCGTATTACTAAATATGGTAAGTGGCAAACTACCGCAGGTGAGAATATCAGTTACGGGCCTGCAACTGCCCAAGATATTGTTATGCAGCTAGTTATCGATGATGGTGTGCCAGATAGAGGACACCGTAAAAATATCTTTAACCCTAATTTCAAAGTTTCTGGGGTCGCGTTTGGGAATCATGCTAAATACGGCAAAATGTGTGTCATCACTTATGCTGGTGGATTTAAAGATAAATAAAAATTCTCTCTGTGTACAGACGCTCCGGTTCAGGAGCGTCTCATAAACTTCTGGATGTGGTTTGGTCTTGGAAACAGCGTCACTGTTCAGGCGCCTGTTCTTATTTCCCAGAAAAAGTAAATTTTTGTAAAGATAATGTCTAATTTGGATAAAACCGTTTATTGAGAAAGTAGTAAGAGCAAAACGGTTAAACAATTTATGTCGATGTATAGGCCAAAACCTGATGATGCAGTTTTAGGAAATAGCCAAGTTCCAAATACTCCATACAATGCGGTTGTACTAGGTGGAGCTGAAGGTATCAAGCATCGGCTTCGGAATAGTTCATTAATGATAAAATTAGAAGAATTAAGTAATGCGCTTGAAGATAACGAAGAAGGATTAAAGCGAATATACGAGTTCCTGTTTCTTGAAACTGACCCTACAATGAAATGGGTAGCTTCAAATTGGCTACGGCAAAAAGCATCAGGAGCAACGCGCGCTAAGTTAACAAAATATATATCTTGCTTAGAACATATTCCTTACGAGTTAATAGAGCTTTCTCTTCCAACGATGGATAGTGTTATAACAGCCAAAGCTTCTCAAGAAGTTGGAATGAGCGCGACTTATACAGGAAAGGTGCTAAAAAACATTTATGCTCAAGGTGCCAAAGTAATAGAACAAATTCTTAAAATTATGTATCCGCTTCAAGATGTAGAACAAGCAATGCAACATCTATTTGGTGGTACAGTTGAGCAACTTCGAGTTGCTGAGGTAACAAGAAATGCAGCTTCTGAAGCAGTAAGAGTAGCAGAAAAAGCAGCTCTCATGGCTGAGGAAATAAGAATTGCCGCAGAAGCACAAGCAGCTACAGTTGTACAGAAAACAAGAATTACTATAGAAGAAGAAGTAGAGCTAATAAGAGTTTTACAGGAAACAAGAATTGCTGTAGAAGAAGCAGAAGCAGTGAGAGTTGCGGAGGTCGTAAGAATTGCCGAAGAAGAAGCAGCGAGAATGGCTGAGGTTGCAAGGATTGCCGCAGAAGCAGTTAAAAAAGCTACAGAAGGAACTTTATAAACTTTAGTACTAATGAATGAAACGATTGGCGCCACCTACAAATAACCTGAAATAATCTACTCAAAACTAGTATATTCAGTAGTTTTCCAGTGCCGGAGGTTAGCCGTGTCGGTGAAACCTCGCATCAGAGATATTCGGAAATTTATAGCTTGCACTTGTAGTTAATAAGCAATTGTACGAGATGTCACAGAGTGAATTTATCTAGAATACATGTATTGAGTTCTTAGATAACACCAATGCGTCGGATACTTCCTTGGGTATTTACCCCTATCAGCTTACTTTTTTCTTCATGTCAAATTGTGCTGCAACCTGATTTTCCCATATCTATACAACCTAGTGACCCTGGTGTTCCGGTTAACGAAAGTGACTTATCGCGTTTGGAACAACAAGTCATTGTAGAAATGAACAAAGCTCGCACTAACCCAGTAGCTTATGTAACCGTGTTAGAAAACTATAAAAAGCGTTTTGAAGGTAAACGAGTTAAATTATCATCTAATCTCTACTTGCAAACAACAGAGGGAGTTAAAGCTGTAGATGAGGCTATTCAATATCTTAAAAAAGTCTCTCCTGTACCTGCTTTGAGTGTATCTAAAGGTTTGTCACTTGCCGCACGCGACCATGTTAAAGATCAAGGCGCCAAAGGTATTACAGGTCATACAGGCAGTGATGGCAGTAACCCTTTTGAACGGATGCAACGCTATGGTAACTGGCAAGTTATAGCTGGAGAAAATATCAGTTACGGTTCTCCTACTGCCCAAGATATTGTGATGCAATTAATTATCGATGACGGAGTTCCAGACCGAGGTCACAGAACTAATATATATAACCCTAAATTCAAATTAGCGGGAGTTGCTTTTGGTATTCATTCAACTTACAGACAAATGTGTGTGATTGATTATGCAGGTGGATATGTAAACAAAATTAGTTAATTTCTCAAAATACCGTGAAGAAAGAGCGCAGGTTTTAGCCCAGTTGAAAATATTGGCAGAAGAATATCAACTAGATGTTGAATCGTTGATGTGGCGCCAGCATCAGGAATTGGCGCGTTGTTGATGATTAATTCTCCCATCGGCACCTTTTGTTCCGGTGGGTGGGTTTCGGGACGGGTTTAGTTATATCCTGGTAAAGAGTGAGGATTTTGGGTTAACCCGCCCCTACGTTATGCGTTATCAATCTGTCCGTTTAAAAACTTATGTGCGTGGTCAGGGTTTTCCTGTACTCTGTTTGCATGGTCATCCTGGTTCTGGCGCCAGTATGTCGGTGTTTACTAACCATTTGAGCGACCGTTTCCAAACTTTGGCGCCTGATTTACGCGGTTATGGTAAAAGTCGCTTTAATGGGGACTTTGATATGTATGACCACTTAACCGACTTGGAAAATTTATTAGAACAGCATCAAATTAAAAAGTGCTTGGTTTTGGGATGGTCATTGGGTGGTATTTTAGCTATGGAGTTAGCGCTGAGGTTTCCGGAGCGTGTTAGTGGATTGGTGCTAATAGCAACCTCTGCTCGTCCGCGAGGTAGTCATCCACCAATTAGCTTACAAGATAATATCTATACGGGTATTGCTGCATTGTTAAATATGGTAAAACCAGGTTGGCGATGGAACATTGAGACATTTGGCAAAAAATCTTTGTTTCGCTACTTAGTTGGACAGCATACACCTAGTACTTATAAATATATTGCATCAAATGCTGTCCCAGCTTATTTACAAACATCTCGTGCTGCAACACGCGCGCTCTTTAATGCAATTGGTAGAGGATATAATAAATTACCAGATTTACATCAAATCGAATGTCCTTGTTTAGTACTTGCTGGAAGCGAAGACCGTCATATTACTGTTGAGTCTAGCCTTGAAACTGCGAATAATCTCAAAAATGCTGAGTTTAAACGTTATTTGGATACTGCACACCTTTTTCCGTGGGAAATACCACAAGAAGTTTTAAGCGACATTGATAGCTGGCTTTTACAACATCCATATATATTTGAGAACAAAAGCATTTAAAATTACGCTCATAATTATGCTTGCTTGCGTACTAAAGAAGACTACTGTTATTATGTTTACATCAAATTATAATGAAAACATGAATTTCATTGTCTTCTTATGCGTTATGGAAACCCTTGGACTATTTGGTGGGTAGTGATAGTATCTGTGAGCGCAACTGTAATTGGTGTTCATAACCTTGAGTGGTTCTTGAATACTACATGTATAATAAATACTATGCCTAATAATAAACACTGTAAGTAACTTGAGTAATTTATACTTAAAATTTTTCTAACCAAGCTATGATATCATCACGGTTTTCTACTAAACCTTTGTAAATTAAAGAGTCTAAACTCATAGATTTAATCGCAGAAACTAATTTTTGTCTCAAACAACTATCTTGCATAATTTCTGCCACATCTCTAAAATATGTTCTAATTGTAAAAATTGCTGCATCACACTCAGGTAACCCCCAAATCACCTGACGTTCGATTCGTAAATATAACTGAGGATTATCAATATCAAATTTTCTACCTTCCCAAACCTCAGCAGGTGTATGTAATGGTGGTTGAGGGTGATGGTTAAGACGAGTGTCTGTACTTAAACCCCAAGCAAAGCGCACCATTGGTTGATGCATAATCATTGTATTGGTAATTGCTTGCGCGCGCTGGTTAATTTTTTCAATTCCGGCAACGGGTGCGTGAACTGTCGCAAAGTCCTTACCTATTTTATCTTCGGCTGACCAATGGTTGGGAAAACATAAATGAATGGCGCCTACCCAGTTTGTATTATTAGCACGACAAATGACTGTAATATCTTCTTGCACTTGTGCGGCTAATGCATCTAAACTACATGTGTAAGATGGGAGTATATTATCTCTCTGGATATCTACTTTATGTAAATGATAATTTTTATCGAAGTATAGCTTTTCTTGAGTAAGTTGACAATTTAAAGCTATTTCCGAAGTAAACTTTTCAAGATGGAAATAATTTGGATGTTCGTAAGTTAGGCGCCTGATAATAAACTTTATCACAGCAGCATCAACTACATTACTATAATTACTAGTTTGAAAATATTTGTTTAGACTCTCTTGACGAGATGCTAGTTTTGTAGTTCGGTAGTCAACAAAAGTATTATCAATCTGGAATACATAGTTATCTACTATACCATTGCCAAAACATTTACTTAATGGCGCCATTCCAGGTTTGACTTCATAGCGTCCATTATCTAAAGGGAAATAGTGCGGAACAGCAATATCTATATTCATAAACCTCGAAGTATCCGTTCAAGGGAAGGCAACCAAACAGTGGACGGTAGCATGTCGAAGAGCTAGATTGACGATAATGTTATTCAGTGTAGCGTATATAGCAATCCGTGCAGGAGTTGTAAAAAACGCGAAATATTTTGAATATTTAATTTTGTTTACTAATAAAACTTAAGCTCGTGACCCCCCTTGGGGGTCACGGCTCAAACACCTTCATAAAGTCATATCGAGTATGATTTAAGTAATTTCAGAGGCAGGTTTGCGAATCTGGTAAAAAATGAGTACGCACCGTTAATCAACCAGCATTTCAGCAAGTAGTGCATCATTAATCGCGCGCGCTTCATCATCGGAGCGTTCTAATATATCAAAGGCGCCCTTTATAGCTTCTTGTACTTTGGCAGGTAATGCTTCAAACATATCTGTATCTATTATATTGACATTAGCTTTGAACTTGTTAAAATTTGGGAAGTGTTCTGACAATAAATTCACATCGTCAAATTTTTTATCATCTGACGAGAAGAAACTAATTTTAAGAAACTATTAATCGGAGACTATTAAAATCAGGACTTACGCAACTGGCACAATCAGTCTCGGCACGGCTTCGCCGCGCCATCAATACCCAAAGCGGTACAAGTTATATAATGCTAGGCGCCTGAATAGTATTGCTTTATGACAATCAG